>Ga0334894_1000538_pt1 | contig 43542 bp, 37 predicted proteins | sample GraSluR3_MG_6_FD_207225 | JGI IMG/M metagenome (GOLD analysis project Ga0334894, IMG submission 207225) | Sludge microbial communities from methane-producing bioreactor in Wageningen University, Netherlands - Granular Sludge_12_05 R3 | ecosystem: Engineered > Bioreactor > Anaerobic >...
TGTGTAGCTCTTCGAGCGCCTCAATCTCATCTGTTTTCAGTATTACATATCTCATAATGAGATAAATGTACGAATATTATTGCAAATAAACAACAATATACGACATTATATTATTCTTATTACTTAGAAATAGTACAGCAGCCAAAATTCCTGTTTTTCTGGGCCCAATTCTATCCTGCAATCTTCCAGCAGGAATTGTCATAACTGCCGACAAAAAAATAAAAACAAGAAAGGGTATATTAGCTTCTGTTTTTGTCCATCCAAATCGTTCAACCATAGGGTTAATGAACGCACCCCACGCATAGGCTGTCCCAACCATTAGCGTAAACAAAAATCCTGCAACAGGAATGCTCCATCTCGAAACAAAGAAAGGTTTTTTCCTGTTTATTAGTTATTGTTTGTGTGTAGTTTAATTCTTAGAAAAAGCCACAAATATAGTTTTTACAATTGTTTTGAATTGAACCTAAACTTCACATTTAAATAATTGTAGATTTTCTTATTCAAGAAAGCAGGATCAATATGCTGCTTCATGTTTCCCGTAAGGGCCTAATTTAAAGTAACCTCGCAAGCATAAAAAAAGCGCGATTCAAACCGCACTTTCTTTAGCAATATGTTTGCAGAGATTACTGCTGCGAACGGCAGTACATCTTAAGCATGGGTTCGGCAGGTTGGTAGTTTAGCTCCACGGCGCGCCTAAAGTCGTTGCAGGCACCTTCGGTATCTCTCACATTCATCCGCGAAATACCCCTGTTGTAGAATGCCTCGGCATTTCTGCTATCGCGACTAATAATGTAGTCGTAATCGGGAAGCGCTTCTTGGTGCTGCCCAAGAATTGCCTTTGATACGGCTCTGTTGTAGTAGGCCTGGGCAAACTCCTTATCAATCTCAATAACCTTAGTGAAATCGGTAATGGAGCCCTTGTAATCCTGCTGCATTGCTTTGGCTATGCCTCTTCCGTAGTATGCTCTCTTGTAGGTAGGGTTGAGTTCAACGGCCTTTGTAAAATCGGAAACGGCTTGGCGGAAATTGTTCTTCTTAAGATGTGCACCACCCCTTGCCCCGTAGGCAAGATCGTAGTTGGGGTCGAGCTTAAGTACGCGGTTAAATATATCGATGGACTCATCAACCTTGTTGAGGTTGTGTTTAGCCTGGCCAAGTTGATAAAGCGTCTCCTTATCGGTTGCATCATGCTCGGCGGCTAGGGTGAGGTCACTCTCGGCGCCTTCAAAATCCTGTATTTTAAGTTTGAAAATTCCACGCTGCTTATAGGCATCGGCAGGTGCGTCGGCGCCCTCAATCATCTTGTCGTAGTCGGCTATGGCCCCCATAAAGTCGTCGAGGTTCGCTCTTGTTTCGCCTCGGCTGTAAAAAGCTTCAAGGTTCGATCCGTCCAGCTCTATACTACGGTTGTAGTCCTTGATGGCGGCATCGTAGTTGTTTTGAGCAGCAAAAAGTAGTCCCCGTTGATAGTAGGCGGCAGCGCTACTGTCGTTCATCTCAATGGCTCGGTTTACGTCCTGCATAGCATCATCAATCGCCCTAAGCTTACGCTTTGATATCCCTCTTTGTAAAAAGTAGTCGAAATGGCCAGGGTTTAGCTCTATGGCCTTATTGAAATCGGTTATGGCAATAGAGTCAAGGTCGAGAGCCAGGTAGGCTTCGCCTCGGGCAAAGTAGTAGTTGGCAATACTGCTCTTGTACCTTATGGCCTTACTGTACTGTTCAATGGCCTGCTCGAATTGAGCCGAGTCGGCGAGCTCGCGTCCGCTATAGTATGCCTTTTTGGCCAGCTGGGGCCTAAGGGTGACGAAGGTTGCGCCGGCAACAACAAGAAGAATAAAGAATGCAATGGCTACTTTTTTCATAAATCGATGGGTTTGTTCTAGCACAAAGTTAAATATTTTTGGGTATTACATTATGATGTGAGGTAAAATCAAAAAAAACAAAAGGCTACTCCGGAAGAATAGCCTTACTGTAATGAAGTGCCAATTGCTCTAATCGCTAATTTTGGCTGTAATGAATTCCCTGTTGAGCCTAGCAATATGCGAAATTGAGATGCCCTTGGGGCATTCGGCTTCGCAGGCCCGGGTGTTGGTGCAGCTGCCAAAGCCCAGCTCATCCATTTTATCCACCATCTTTTTAACCCTCTCCTTGGCCTCAATTTTGCCCTGGGGGAAGAGCGATAGCTGCGATACCTTGGCCGCAATGAACAGCATGGCCGATGAGTTTTTGCAGGCAGCTACACAGGCGCCGCATCCAATGCATGATGCTGCGTCAAAGGCCTCGTCGGCATTTACTTTCGATACGGGAATTGCATTTGCGTCCTGTGCCTGACCTGCATTTACCGATATAAACCCTCCGGCCTGCATGATCTTATCGAATGCATTTCGCTCCACCATCAAATCCTTGATCACAGGGAATGATGCTGCACGCCACGGCTCAATGGTAATGGTTTCGCCATCCCTAAACTCGCGCATGTACAGCTCGCAGGTGGTGGTTTTGCTTAGTAACCCATGGGGACGCCCATTGATATATAGCCCACAGCAACCACAAATACCCTCGCGGCAGTCATGCTCATATGCCACAGGTTCCTTGCCTTCGGTTATTAGCTGGCTGTTGAGGTAGTCGAGCATCTCAAGAAAAGACATCTCAACCGACACATTATCGAGGGAGTAGGTTTCGAATTTTCCTTTTGCCTTGGCATCCTTCTGACGCCATATTTTTAGCTTAACTTTCATGCTTATATCGTGTTAAGTTTCTTAATGGGTTATTTGTAGCTTCGCTCCTGAACCTTAACAAACTCGTAGTTCAGCTCTTCCTTATGCATAACCGGTTCGCTTTTTGGCCCTTTGTACTCCCATGCGGCAACGTATGAGTAGCTGGCGTCGTTACGTTGGGCCTCGCCCGACTCGGTTTGGCTCTCCTCGCGGAAGTGGGCTCCGCAGCTTTCCTTTCGGTTAAGGGCATCGTGGCATAGGAGCTTGGCTAGCTCAAAGTAGTCGGCCACACGGCCTGCTTTTTCTAACTCCTGATTCAACTCCTCCGGTTTCCCTGGGATTTTCACATCGGCCCAGAATTCCCTCTCCAGCTCATCAATAAGCCCAAGGGCTTTTGTAAGTCCCTGCTCGTTGCGGTACATCCCGCAGTAGTCCCACATTATTTTGCCTAGCCGCTTATGGAATGAGGTTACTGTTTGCTTTCCGTTTACCCCCATTAGTTTAGAGATCCTCTCCTTGGCATTTTTCTCGGCATCCTCAAATTCGGGTAGGTCGGTTTGTATTCGCGGGGTTTTTATCTCATCGGCCAGATAGTCTGTAATGGTGTAGGGGAGGATAAAATATCCATCGCCAGCACACTGCATAAGCGAGCTTGCTCCAAGGCGGTTGGCGCCATGGTCGCTAAAGTTTGACTCGCCGATGGCGAATAGGCCTGGGATGGTGGTCATTAGGTTGTAATCGACCCAAAGTCCTCCCATGGTGTAGTGCCCAGCAGGATATATGCGCATAGGCCTTTCGTAGGGCGATTCGCCTGTAATCTTCTCGTACATCTCGAAGAGATTGCCGTACTTATCCTCAATGGCTTTTTTTCCCTGCTTCTGAATGGCATCGCGGAAATCGAGGAATACGGATAGGCCAGACTCACCTACTCCATAACCTGCATCGCAACGCTCCTTGGCTGCCCTTGAGGCTACATCGCGGGGAACAAGGTTTCCGAAGGCGGGGTATCGGCGCTCTAGGTAGTAATCGCGCTCCTCTTCTGGTATGTCGTTGCCCTTACGCTTATCGCCTTTAGCTTTTGGCACCCAAACCCTGCCATCATTCCTAAGCGATTCGCTCATAAGTGTTAGCTTACACTGGTAATCGTTTAGCACAGGGATAGAAGTGGGGTGTATTTGTATAAAGCTGGGGTTGGCAAATAGCGCTCCGCGTTTATGTGCTTTCCATGCTGCCGATCCGTTTGAGTTTACAGCTAGCGTGGATAGGTAGTAAATTGTACCATAACCACCAGTGGCCAAAACCACAGCGTGCGCTGAGTGGCGCTCAATTTCGCCGGTTATTAGGTTGCGTACAACTATACCCCGTGCCTTACCATCTATAACAACCAGGTCGAGCATCTCGCGGCGGGAGTACATAGTAACCTTGCCCGTCTGCATTTGTCTAACCAAAGCGCTATATCCTCCCAGAATACATTGCTGGCCTGTTTGACCCTTGGCGTAAAAGGTACGGCTAACCTGCACGCCTCCAAACGACCGGTTGTCGAGCAGTCCACCATAGTCGCGGGCAAATGGAACGCCTAGTGCGGTGTAGTGATCAATCACCAGATTGCTCACCTCAGCAGCGCGGTAAACGTTGGCCTCGCGGGCACGGTAGTCGCCTCCCTTTATCATATCGTAAAATAGGCGGTACACGCTGTCACCATCGTTTTTGTAGTTCTTGGCTGCATTAATACCCCCTTGTGCAGCCACGGAGTGGGCACGGCGAGGGGTATCCTGATAGCAGAACACCTTAACGTTGTAACCCAACTCGGCTAGGGTTGATGCAGCACCCGATCCTGCCAGCCCTGTTCCAACCACAATAATGTCGAGTTTCTTCTTGTTGGCTGGGTTTACTAGACGGAGCGAGTTTTTATGCTTGGTCCACTTGTCGGCCAATGGGCCATCGGGAATTTTTGCGTTGAGCATTGTCATATTCTAGTAATTTCAATATTATCAAACTAATTATTCCTAGTGGATAAACCAGAAGTAGATGGGTATAATGGTAAATCCTGTGGCAATTATCACTGCGTAGATATACGAAACAACCTCGAGACGTTTAAGCCATTTGCTATTGTTGAGGCCAACTGTTTGGAACGCACTCCAAAACCCATGGCTAAGGTGTAAGCCCAGAAATATGGCCGATACGATGTATATTACGTTGTACCACCAGTAGCTTATGAAAAACTCCGACACCAGCTTGTACGAGTCGTGCATATGGGTTATTCCCCCATCGTAGGAAACCTCAGCTACCGTTCCAAAGCGAAGCTTAATGAAAAAGTTAACCATATGGAGAACCAAGAAGGCCAGGATGGTAAACCCAAGAATATACATATTGCGCGACGACCATGTAGTTACATCGTTCGATGCGCTTTTAGCGTAGGGTACGGGTCTGGCTTTTCTGTTTTTTAGCGTTAGAACGGTTCCATATATTATGTGGAAAATAAAGCCAAACGCTAGCAGTAGTTCAACCCCTTTTAGCAGGGGAGTGGTGGCAAGGGTGTGGGCGGCCTTGTTGTAGAGCTCACCTTCGCCTACCAACAGCAAGAGGTTTGTGCCAAGATGAACCAATAAAAAGAGCATTAGGAATAGTCCCGAAATGCTCATAATTAGTTTCTTACCAACAGAGGAGCTGAAGATACCATTCATAGAGTATTGTTTTAAAATTTTGCGAATTAAGGTACGCCGATTTGCTTTTAAAATGGGGCTTTTGAGCGTAAAATTTATATGTTTTTGAGCACTCAGCTGATTATCCTATAAGTTTTAGGTATCGATCGCGGATAGCCATTAGCCTATCGGGCGAAAGATTCTCTCTATAAATCTTCACCAAATCAATGATGCTACAACGTTCGAAAAGGTATGCCCGTGATGCATCAAAGTATAGTAGATCGGTGTCGAATTTAACCTCGGTGGTCAACTTTTTAAAGTCTTCCCATGGGATATTATGCGGAATCACGAAGTAGCCAATGTTAGTTTTTTCTTCATCTAAATAGATGCCCTCACCCATTGGCTTAAGGTTGAAAAAGCATCTTAGCTTAATAAGTCCCATCTGTTCCGAAAAAGACATCGTTTTCTTTTTGAATGACAGCCCCTCATCTATATAGTATTGCTGAATCATCTGGATGTGGCTATAGTTGTCAAGATTTAGAAAACGAATAACGTAACATGTTTGGTTGTTCATTGTAATGGTTCCTGTAACAGCATCGATGGGGAACTTTACCTTTTGCTGAACTTTAATGGTGGCTCGCGTAAGAACCTCCAGCGAGAAGTAGCCATCGAGGATAAAGTATACCATTTTGGGCTGAGAGTTACTCTTTACCTCGTTGTAATATCCAAAGTATGGCGACACGGCTTCGATAACGCAGGTGTTTTTTAGGATTAAATCGTTGCTAATGCATGACAAGGGTTCTTCCTTGATAACACCCCCGTAACGTTCTGTAAGTCTAATAGCATCCATGGTATTGGGGTTAGGGTTTTTACCAAATATACAAAATACGAGGTTACAATTCAACCATTCGCTATGCATAATTGAATTACCTTATCGCATTAAACCTAAAGGATTACTCAGCTCATTTGCCGAGTAACCCTTTCGTAATGTCCTTACCGGAGGTTTATGCCCCAAGGGCAATAATATCTTTGGTGACTTGATTTTTAGCCATTGCAAGTTGAATATCCCTCAGCGACTTGGGTCTATCATTAGCTGATGAGAACAGATGCGTTAAGTCTTCCTTTTCAAGTATGTCGATGGTTTTAAGCAGGGTGTTGTCAATTTTTGTGTAGATAGGGAAGAAGCCTTGGTTGTCAATCAGAATTCGGGCAACGTAGGCCTTAATCTGGGTTTCGATAATAAGCTTGGATTTTTCTATATCTGCATAGTTAGGCTCAACGTTTCGTTGTCTTGCGTAGTCAACAAACAGATCAAGAATGTTTTTCCCAGCGAGATAATTCTCAATTTCGATATGCGATTTCATCTCGGCCATATTTTTCCTGTGTCTGTCGGCAAAGCTAAAAGCAAACCTGTAAATTAGGTTTCTGCGTGCAACTTGGTTTAGGTAGGTGGTGGCTCCTGTGGTATCGAGGGGGATGAAAAAGTCGGGCATTATACCTCCTCCTCCATAAACGGTTCGTCCGGCGGGCGTGGTAAATTTAAGTGAGTCTGCTAAGTAAATGCTATCGCGCTCTTGGAATTCACCATGCAGATACCTATTGCTGATATCGTAGAAGTACTCGTCGCTCCCCGGTTCGTAGGGCTTTTGTATGCTTCGCCCTGTTGGAGTGTAATATCTGGCAATGGTTAGCCTAAGCGCCGACCCATCGGAGAATAGCACTTGCTCCTGCACCAGTCCCTTGCCAAACGATCGACGTCCGGTAACTATGCCCCTGTCGTTATCCTGCAGGGCTCCGGCAAGTATTTCGCTGGCCGAGGCCGAAAACTCGTCTATAATAACGGCCACAGGCGTGTCGATACATCTACCCCGGGCGTTGGAGTATACATTCTGGCGGGGTCTTGCTTTTCCTTGGGTGTAAACAATAAGCTTACCCTCGGGCAAAAACTCGTTGGCAATGTTTGTGGCAGCATCAAGGTAACCACCATTGTTATTACGCAGGTCAATAATTATTTTTTTCATACCCTGCTCCTGCAGCTTATCTATTGCCTCAATAAACTCGGAATAGGTTGTTCGGGCAAATCGGGATATTTTTATGTATCCAACCTCTTGATTGAGCATAAAGCTAACGTCAACGCTGTAGATTGGTATCTTATCGCGGGTAATCTCAAAATTAACAATTTCGTTTAGGCCTTGGCGTAGGATACCAACAGTTACCTTGGTGCCTGTAGGCCCTTTGAGCATGGTGACAATGTTGTTCTGGTTGAAGCTAACTCCTGCAACAAGTGAATCGTTAATGGTGATAATCCTGTCGCCTGGTTGTAGTCCCACTCTTTCCGATGGACCACCCACGATGGTTGAGATAATTACCACGGTGTCGTTGGGCATATTAAATGTAACTCCTATGCCATCGAAGCCTCCGTCGAGAGGTTCGTTCACCGTTTGTAGATCCGAAGCAGGAATGTAAACTGAGTGGGGATCAAGGTGTTTAAGCATTGTGGGAATGGTCGACTCAACAAGGTTTTCCATCGATACAGTGTCAACGTATTGGTTCTCGATGTAGCTTAGTATGCTCGAAAGCTTGTCGGCCCGGGGGTAAACGGTTAGGCTTGATCGTTCGGGCTTTTGGTTGATAAATAGTCCCAGCCATATTCCTGCGCCCAGCACCACGGCTAGCGCAATTGGGTATATGATATCTTTTTTCCGATTGTTGTATTGCATGCTCTATTGTAATCGTCGTTTGTTATAAATATCCTTTAATGCTGCCAATTAGAAGCTGTTACTCTTTTTCCATCTTTAGTATTTCGATACCTGCACGTTGAAGTAGTTCAAGCCCTTCGGTGGCCCTGTAGTCGTCGCTGTAAACTACTCGTTTTATACCAGCCTGAATTATTAGCTTGGAGCACTCCATGCATGGTGCCGATGTAACGTATAACGTAGCGCCATCGCTGCTATTGTTCGACTTGGCCACCTTTGTTATGGCATTTGCCTCGGCATGCAGAACGTATGGCTTAGTTTTTCCAGCTTCGTCTTCGCAGATGTTCTCAAATCCGCTGGGCGTTCCGTTATATCCATCCGAAATAATCATCCTGTTCTTAACAATAAGCGCGCCAACCTGCCTGCGTATGCAGTATGAGTTTTTTGCCCAGATGTGTGCCATCTCAAGGTAACGTTTGTCAAAGTCGAGTTGCTTTTCGCCGTAGGGATGAATGTTTGTTGTGCCAGACATGATGAAATTGGTTTTATAGGGCGATAAAGATATTAATAATTTTTTGTGTATGTAGATGAAGAAAAAAGCCTTTAACCAAATTTGGCTAAAGGCTTTGCTTTTGTACCCGGAGCCGGAGTCGAATCTACCTGTCGCCAACTCCGTCAGACGATGCAGACAGGTCTACCTGTCGCCTACCCAATAAACTCCGATGAAGCGCAAGGCTTTGCCCATCGTTTTACTACAGGTCAGACGATGCTGACAGGTCTACCTGTCGCCAACTCCGTTAGGCGAGGCAGACAGGCCGGCACGATATTGCTCAATTTTTTTCTTTAGCGCTAGACGCCCCCATCCTGTTTTGAGGTGTTTTTCGCGTTCTCGTGCTTGAGGTCTTGTAGCAAACTCCTCGATGAGGATTGTGTGAAATGGTCGGTAAGGTTTTGTGGTTCTGTTGTAGCCCCTGTTATGCTGCTCAATCCTCCTGTTGGGGTTGCTTGTTAACCCGATGTAGGTGTAACTTCGGTTGTTGCTTGAGATTACGTAAACGTAGTATATAATGCTCACGGTTTTAAAAAAGCCTTTAACCAAATTTGGCTAAAGGCTTTGCTTTTGTACCCGGAGCCGGAGTCGAATCTACCTGTCGCCAACTCCGTCAGGCGAGGCAGACAGGTCTACCTGTCGCCTACCCAATAAACTCCGATGAAGCGCAAGGCTTTGCTCTTCGTTTTACTACAGGTCAGACGATGCTGACAGGTCTACCTGTCGCCAACTCCGTTAGGCGAGGCAGACAGGCCGGCACGATATTGCTCAATTTTTTTCTTTAGCGCTAGACGCCCCCATCCTGTTTTGAGGTGTTTTTCGCGTTCTCGTGCTTGAGGTCTTGTAGCAAACTCCTCGATGAGGATTGTGTGAAATGGTCGGTAAGGTTTTGTGGTTCTGTTGTAGCCCTTGTTATGCTGCTCAATCCTCCTATTGGGGTTATCTGTCAGCCCGATGTAGGTGTAACTTCGGTTGATGCTTGAGATTACGTAAACGTAGTACATAATGCTCACGGTTTTAAAAAAGCCTTTAACCAAATTTGGCTAAAGGCTTTGCTTTTGTACCCGGAGCCGGGGTCGAACCGGCACGATATTGCTATCACTGGTGTTTGAGACCAGCGCGTCTACCAATTCCGCCATCCGGGCAGGGTAGAATTATTTTGGAGTGCGAATATAGTTGCTTTTTTTGTTTTGGACAAGAATGCAACGGATATTGATGCGAAAAATGTCGGAGTGGATATCTACTTACACCACTTTTCCAACTACTTTTTTTATAGTTACTCGTTTGGCCGACTCATAAATCCCTTCGGCATCAATGCCACACTCGTGGTACAGTTCCTGTGGTGTGCCATGCTCAACAAACCTGTCGGGAATTCCTAGCCTGATAACCCTTGTGCCAAACCCATTGTCGTTTAGCCACTCGAGCACCGCCGATCCAAATCCACCCATTAGCGCGCCATCCTCTATGGTGATAATAGTTTTAAACTGTTTCCCAATACCAGACAGTAGGTTTGTGTCAAGGGGTTTAACAAATCGCATATCGTAATGCGCAACCGAAATACCCTCGGTGGCAAGCTTGTCAATTGCTTTGGCTGTTTGAATGCCCAGTGGACCAACCGAAAGTATGGCTAGGTCATGGCCTTCTCTAAGTATTTTACCTGTTCCAACCTCAATGGTTTTGAAGGGCTTTTGCCATTCGGGCATTGACCCATGCCCTCTCGGATATCGGATGCTCCAAGGTCCCATATTGGGCTGTTGGGCAGTAAACATCATGTTGCGGAGCTCCTCCTCGTTAAGAGGCGAGCACACCACCATGTTGGGAACTGTTCGCATATAGGCCAAATCGTAAACGCCATGGTGTGTAGCACCATCTTCGCCTACCAAACCACCCCGGTCGAGACAAAAAACTACATTAAGGTTTTGCAGGGCAACATCATGTATTACCTGATCGTATGCCCGCTGCATGAACGATGAGTAGATGTTGCAAAACGGTACAAGCCCCTCGGCTGCAAGGCCAGCGGCAAAGGTAACGGCATGTTGCTCGGCAATGCCAACATCAAAGGTACGGTCGGGCATTTTCTCCATCATGATGTTTAGCGAGCAACCGCTGGGCATCGCTGGGGTAATCCCCACAATTTTTTCGTTTTGCTCTGCTAGCTCCACCATGGTATGCCCAAATACATCCTGAAAACGGGGTGGGGTGGGCTTGTCGGAGGTTATCACTATCCTTTGCCCGGTGGTCTTGTCGAATACCCCAGGAGCATGCCATGCCGTTTGATTCTGCTCAGCCGGGCTAAAGCCCTTGCCCTTTACAGTAACGCAATGTAAAAGTTTGGGCCCAGGAATGTTTTTTAAGTCCTTGAGTACCTGTGCAAGGTAAACCACATCGTGCCCATCAACAGGGCCAAAGTATCTAAAGCCTAGCGACTCAAAAAGGTTGCTCTGCTTAAGTAGCGCCGACTTGAGTGCATTCTCAAACTTTTGAACAAGCGAGCGGGTGCCAGGGCCAATCTTGTTTAGCTTTCCCAATAGGTTCCATACATCGCTTTTAATCTTATTGTAGGTTTGCGATGTAGTTATGTCAAGCAAATATTCCTTAAGGGCTCCTACATTAGGGTCAATAGCCATGTTGTTATCGTTTAGGATAACAAGTAGGTTGTTCTTTTGCGATCCGCCATGGTTAAGCCCCTCAAATGCTATTCCGCCAGTCATTGAACCGTCGCCAATAATGGCCACTGTATGCCTTTGTTCCGACTTTAGATTTGATCCAATGGCCATACCAAGCGCAGCCGAAATAGAGGTGCCGCTATGTCCGGTACCAAACGAGTCGTAATCGCTTTCGCTTCGCTTGGGGAAACCGCTTATTCCGTTGTACTTGCGGTTGGTGTGAAAAACATCACGTCGGCCTGTAAGTATCTTGTGTCCATACGCCTGATGCCCAACATCCCAAATAATCCTATCGTCGGGAGTATTAAAGATGTAGTGCAGAGCCACCGTTAATTCCACAACTCCAAGGCTTGCACCAAAGTGACCGGGATTGGATGAGACCACATCAATAATAAACTGCCTTAGCTCATGGCTCACCTCCACCAGTTCCTCAGGCTTCAACTTTTTCAAGTCCAAGGGAGAATTTATGTTATGCAGATACTGGTAGGGCAATTCCATCATATTCTATTTTGAGGCAAAGTTATAACAAATTTAAAAATTTATTGTTGAAAAACCCAGTCTCTGCCTAATGTGATTCAACTACCTGTTTATTGGGTGGGCACGTAATGCTTTGTTGATAAATATCGGCATACTAATTCGGCAACAGAACGGATTGAATACCAAGTATTGCTATATTTGTAGTAGTTATACATATCCAAATACCCTAAAAAATATTTCGATGAGATCATTAAGGTTATTCCTATTTACCGCAATGTTTGCTGGTTTGTTTCTCAATTCGTGTGTGCCTGCAAAGGAGTTTCAGGCTCTTCAAGACAAAAATGTGAAATGTGAAGAGGAGCGGGAACGCTTTTCAATAGAAAATGAAGCGTTAGGTATTAGCGTTAAGGAGTACGAAAGCAAGTATAAGGTGTTGAAGGCAGAGTACGACCAGCTAGTGGCCGACAGCTTATCTCGTTCGGTTGAAATGAATAGGTTAAAAGATGATAACGAGAGGTTAAGTAGTAGATATGCAGAGTTGCAAGATCTTCAGAAGAACATTATGACTGGAAGTCAGAAGGAAACCCGCAGGGTATTATCGCAGCTGCAGGAGACCCAAGCAGAACTTCAGGTTAAGGAGGATGCGCTTAAGGAGCTGGAGCGGCAGCTAAATGTTAGAAGGAAAAGCCTTGAAGAGATGCAAGCTTATCTTAATCAGGTTAAGGGTGACCTTGATGAGCGGAATGCGCGAATTTTGGAGATGGAACAAATCCTTGCCCGAAAGGACTCAGCTGTTATGGCATTACGTAGAACCGTAGCCGATGCGCTTTTCGGCTTCGAAGGCAAAGGCTTGAGCGTGCAACTTAAAAACGGAAAGGTTTACGTGTCGCTCGATGAGCAGCTGATGTTTAAATCGGGGAGTCATACCGTTGATGCCAACGGAGTACGAGCGCTTAAACAGCTAGTCCCTGTGCTTGAGCAATCGCCCGATATTAATATTATGGTTGAGGGGCATACCGATGAGTTACCTTTCCCTCAAAGAGGCGAACTGCTCGACAACTGGGATCTTAGCGTAAAGCGCGCCACTTCAATCGTACGGATTCTGCTTGACGGTTCAAAGATTGACCCCGCTAGGGTTACAGCCTCGGGTCGTAGCCAGTATCATCCGGTAGATATTCAAAAAACAGCCGAGGCAAGGCAAAAGAATCGCCGCACGGAGATTATCCTTACGCCTAAACTCGATGAGCTGTTCGAAATACTTGAATCCAACTAGGTAATCAACAAATTTTGTTCATACACTTAAACTTAACGCTATGAAAAGGAAGATTACACTTGGCCTAATTGCGCTGGTGGTGGTTGCGTTGGGAATATTTTTATCTGTTCCTCAAAATCATTACATCGTAAAAGCGCTGCGTTACCAAAAGGCCAAAATTCATCATTACAGCATTTTTGCCAACAGAGTGGTGGCTAAGGGTGAATCACAGCCCTGGGGGGTGTCACCAAGCTACAACTCGTATAGTTTATCCGACAAACAGCTAGGTGAACTTACCGATACCAGAACCGTTGCCTTCCTCGTTGCTCAGGATTCCCTGCTTCTTTTTGAGTCGTATTGGGAAGGGTATGGCGATGATTCGTACTCCAATTCTTTCTCCATGGCCAAAAGCTTTATCAGCTTGCTTATTGGTTGTGCCATTGATGATGGATACATCGAGAGCCTTGACCAACCTGTATCTGACTTTTTGCCTGAGTTTAGCGAGGGTGCAAAGGCAAATATTACCATTCGACATTTAATTACCATGAGCTCTGGCCTGAGCTGGGACGAGGCCTACGCAAGCCTTTTCTCAACAACTACTCAGGCCTACTATGGCAAGTTTCTGCGCGATTTGGTCATAAATCAAACGGTTATAAATGAACCGGGACGGCAGTTCGACTACCTAAGTGGCGACACGCAGCTGCTATCGCTAATTGTTGCCCAGGCATCTGGCAAAACCGTTAGTGAGTACATGTCGGAGAAGATATGGAGCAAGATTGGTGCAGAGCATGACGCGCTTTGGAGCCTCGATAAGGAGGATGGGATAGAGAAGGCATACTGCTGCTTTAACTCCAATGCCAGAGATTTTGCTCGCCTTGGCCGACTAATCCTTCATAAGGGTAACTGGGAGGGTGAGCAGCTGATCTCCCAAAAATATATGAACGAAACGCTACAGCCAACGCTATACTTAGCCGATAAGGAGTTGGGAGGCATTCCCACAGAGCGATATGGTCATCAGTGGTGGTTTGCTAAACAAAGAGATCGTCATGTTATTTTTGCACGTGGCATTATGGGCCAGTACATATTTGTTGTGCCTGAGCTTAATATGATTGCAGTGCGCCTTGGGCATATTCGCCATGACGAGCGCATTGGGGGGCACCCTATTGATGTGTATCAGTACCTCGATATTGCAATGGATATTGTTGAGACTACAGGAAACTAGCCCGCTAAGCTGTTAAAAGTGTAAAATATGGATAAACTTAGGGCAAAACTACTGGCTTTCCCTGCTGCTGATATCAATACATTCTCAAAGGGTAAAAAGCGACTGCAAAAGGTTTTTCATCGCGATAGGGTTGAGTACGTCGATAAAGATCCTGAGATCTTAGTGTTTCTCACAGGAGGTTCCGAGCGGGTTGCGCTGCAATCGGTGCGCGAAAACGGTTTTTACCTTCTATTGGCCACTGGTACCGATAACTCATGGGCAGCTGCTACAGAGGTGAAGGCTTGGATGAACCAAAATAGAATCTCGAGCCTTTTGGTCGATTTTACCAGCTTTAAAGCAATTGAAATGGTTGAGTATCTACATGCCATTAAAAGTGGTCTTAATCGGTTAAAAGGTCAACGATTTGGGCTAATTGGTGAGGCTTCGGACTGGTTGGTCAACTCCAATATCGACCCATTTATAATAAAGACAAAGCTGGGTGTTGAGCAGATTGATATCCCCTGGAGTAAAGTTAATGTTGATGATGTAAGGGAGGTTGCGCCCGAGTACATGGCCTTTTTTAAGCATAGCGATACTAAGTCGCTGCGTGAAACGGGAAGGGTTTACGAGGCCATTTCGAAGGTGGTTCAAGATTATGCTCTTAATGCTGTTACAGTGGAGTGCTTCTCGCTGGTTACCTCACGCAAAACAACAGCCTGCCTTGGTCTTTCAAAGCTCTCAATGGATGGTATTCCCGCCGGATGCGAGGGCGATACCTGTAGCATGCTGGGGATGATGCTCGTTAAAGAAATGTTTGGTATAGTACCATGGATTGCCAATGTTACTCACGTGAATTCTAATCGTGTATTGTTCTCACACTGTACCATACCCGCTAACTTACTTGTTGATTTTGAGCTAAACACCCATTTTGAATCGGGTAAAGGCCTTGCCATTAAGGGCAATCTAAAAGCCGATGAGGTTACTATCCTTAGGCTCGACCATACCCTCAGCAAGCTTTTTGTTGGTACTGGAAAAGTTCTCGATGAACCTTACCAAAAAATGGGCTGCAGAACGCAGCTTGCTGTTGCCGTTCCGCCCAATGTAATTGATTATTTTACCAATGCCCCTCTGGGAAATCATCACCTGATAGTTCCTGGGAACTTGTCGTTGGGGCTAGATATTGCTGCCCGAATTCTGCGAATGGAAAGGGTGTAAAAAAAGCCGCTTAAGCGGCTTTTTTGTTCTTTATACAGTGAGTATCTCTTCCTCTTTCTTTTGGAGTAACTCCTCTACCTTCTTGTTAAAAGTGTCTGTCATCTTTTGTACCTCGCCCTCGGCATCTTTAGCCATATCTTCAGGCAGACCATCCTTTTGCATCTTTTTAAACTCGTCGTTAGCATCGCGGCGTGCGTTACGAATACTCACGCGGGCATTCTCGCCCTCGGCTTTCACCTGCTTAACCAGCTGCTTACGTCTTTCCTCAGTTAAAGGCGGTACGGCAATTCGAATTACCTCGCCGTTGTTCTGTGGATTAAAACCCAGATTTGCACCAAGAATTGCTTTTTCTATTGGGGCAATCATTGCTTTTTCCCATGGCTGAACTGTAATAGTTCTAGCATCTAGAGTTCCCACGTTCGATACCTGCTGGAGAGGTGTCATGGTGCCGTAGTAATCAACCATAATCCCCGATAGCATCGATGGGTTGGCCTTACCGGCCCTAATTACACGAAGCTCATTTTCAAGATGCGCTATAGCTTTTTCCATACGCTCTTTGGCTTCCTCTATGCAGAAATTAACTTCTTCAGTCATAATTGTAGAGTGTTTAGACTATAAAAGTATTTATTTTTTTACCAAAGTACCAATATTTTCTCCAAAAACTATCTTCTTTAGGTTACCTGGGGTGTTCATATCAAACACAACTATGGGTAAGTTATTCTCGCTACACATAGTGAAAGCTGTTAAATCCATAACCTTTAGCCTTTGCTCGTATGCCTGGTCGAAGGTGATGGTGTTATATTTTGTAGCTTTGGGATCCTTTTCGGGATCGGCTGTGTAAATACCATCAACCCGGGTTCCCTTTAGTAAGGCTTCGGCTTCAATCTCAACCCCACGTAAAGCTGATGCCGTATCGGTAGTGAAGAAAGGATTACCAGTACCCCCGGCTATAATTGCTGCATAGCCCTGGCGAAAAGCCTCCAGCACCTTTGCCTTGGAGTATAGCTCGCCAACAGGTTCCATCTTTGTGGCGGTAAAAACCTTTGCTTTGCCACCAACGCTCTCAATGGCGCTTTGCAGGGCAAGGCTATTGATTACCGTGGCTAGCATACCCATCTGGTCGCCTTTCACTCGGTCAAATCCTTTCGAAACGCCGCTTAGTCCCCTAAAGATATTTCCTCCACCAATCACAATGCCTACCTCAACTCCTTGATCAACCACCTCCTTAACCTGCAGGGCATAAGTGTTTAGTACTTCTGTGTTGATGCCATAGGTGTCGTTGCCCATTAGAGCCTCACCGCTTAGCTTGAGTAGAACTCTTTTGTATTTGCTCATCTTTATCGTTTTGTGATGTAAAAATAGTGAAAAATATATATACCGCGTTAATCACCCCTTGATTAGGATAAAACCTGCCCAATCGAGAGGAAGATAACCTTGCGATATACATTCCAACTTGGCAAGCCTAAGGGCGTCGGAGTAGCTGTACCCTTGAAGTATGAAGCGGTAGAATAGGATCATTAGTTCCTTGGTTTTTTGATCGTGTACCTTCCATAGCGAAGCTATAACATTTTGAGCACCTGCATAAATAAACCCTCGGGGTAAAGCCATTACGCCCTCACCCTCCAAAATTTCTCCAATACCCGTTTTGCATGCCGATAGCACAACCAAGTTGGCATTTGTTTCCAGATTAAAAAGTTCGGGCATTCGTAAGAAATGGTTGCTTAACTTATCGCTCCCCGATGAGTAGAAGAATAGCCCACTATTAAACCGATCTCCACTCACACCGTGACTCGCAATATGAATGATGTTGTGGTTTGGAACCTGTTCCATGAACCTCTCCTTGGTGGCTTCCGATCCAACAATCTGCTTAACCGACATTTTGTTTGAATCGAATAATCGGCTAATTTCTTCTACCTCCGATTGCGAATGAGGTAGCGCAACAAGCATTGTTCTGTTGTTGCTTGTTCTAAATATCTCCTTGTCGTAAGTATTTGCCTGGCTAAGCATGGTTTGAGGTATAATTTCAACTTCCTCAAATGATGGGGCAACCGCAAGCAGGTTGAAGCGTTCTAACTTCTCACTGCTTGAAAATCCCTTTGTAGAGTAGAGGTACTCTATGCTGTAATTCTTTATGAGCATTTCCCCTTTCGTATTGGTAAGCATTTCAAAGGGAACTTCCATTAGGCTCTCATCGGGGAATATATGTAGCTTGTTATTACCTAGAACTACAGCTTCTACAGGCTTTATAAGCAGGTTATAAAGCTCTTGCTGATATTGACTACTAGAACCTCCAGTTCTAATATCTCTGGAAAAACCCCGTAATTTTTGAAGGATATTCTCTTCAACCACAAGCTCAAACATCGACATACCTTGGTTCTTGCCAATGATGAATAGCGTGTCGCCCTTTGCTAAGTACTGAATGGCTGCTGCTGATTCCTTCAGCAATGGTTTTACCGCTAAAGCATTTGCGGTGTTATCCATAAACACAAGGTTGGTGCTGTACTTATCCGACAGATCTACTTTTGCCCTATATAGCTGTTTCCTTAGCTCAAATAGATGGTCATTTTCATCACCTAACTCTATGTTGGCAATTTGGTTGGTCAGCTCTGTAATCCTTTTAAGCACCTGCTGTGCGCTATCGGATGAGTAGCTCTTGGCAATGTTTCGCTGGAAGTTTAGGTTGAAAGCCCGTGGGTTGTCCGAGAGCACAAATGCTGTATCGATGTATGTTTTGTTACCTTCTGACAATTTCCAAGCAGCATACATTCCGTAGTAAGATGTTTTTTTTAGGTTGGTGCTGGCCTCCATGGCCAACCTTTCGTCGGCAATACCACTGTAGTGGTACTTTATTATCAGATTTGTATACGAAACCAGCTTCAACATATGCTGAAGTTCATCCTCGTTGGCTTCCTCGCTTAGCTTTAGCCTATAAGTTTCCAGCATGCTAAGAAGTATATCGCGAACGTAAGGGATGTAAAGGTTGTGAAAACTTTCGGGCGGCAATAGCTTAAAGTTGTCGTCAATGCTTTGGTAGTGGTTAAATCCTATGGTCTTTAAAGTATTCTCATAGTATGCAATTGCCTTTGTGTAGCTATTGGTTTTGTGATAAATATCGGCCTTATCCAGATAGTAATTTACAAGGGTAGGCGATAAGGGGCTTTTGTAAATATCGATATATATTTTATAAAACTCATCAAGCTTTTTGCTAGCCATATCGTATTGGCTGCTCATTCGGTACAGCATACTCTCATAAAAAACTGCCAAGCCCTCGCTAACCTTAGGGTTAGCAAAGCCAGGGAGTTCTTCTCGTAGCTCCTTAAGGTATATCTCGGCACTTTCGAAATCCCCCAGCCTAATGTACGATTCGATAATTGTGGTGTATCGGTTGTGGCGATTCAGCATTTTATAATCGCTGAGATCCCTGTTGCTTTTTAACAGTTCGTTGGCCCTAGCGCAAAACTTAATTGCATTGTTGTAATCGGCATTCTGAAGGTAGAACCGGCCAATATTATCGCTAAGGATAATCTCCATACCCACATCGTCTTTTGACTTGTCGAGTAGTTCTATCGATTTGGTTAGATATTCAATGGCCATCTCAATATCGTGGGCAGCAATATTACCCCCAATGGCAGCGTAAAGATCCGAAATGGAAGAAGTGGGCATGTCAAAATCATTGATACAGGCATCCCAGTGTTCCCACGCCTTTTTGTACTGGCCTAAGGAATAGTACCTCGACCCAATATCGCGATTGATAATAAAGCCAAACCGTGGGTAGTCATCTTTTGAGTAGTTATTGAGAAAAGTCTCGTACCAAGGTATTTTATCGGTCACATTGGGCTCAAGTATGGCAAGGTTATAGTAGCCAATTAGCATTTCGATGTGTTTAGCACCCAGATGTTCCTTGGCCATATCTACGGCATTGAGCAAAATCTCCTTTGCCTTATCCCTTTGCCGGTGGGTATATATCCAGTAGGAGTACTGATTGGCCACAAAAAGATAGTCCTTAAAGTTCGATTGCTCTTGGTATCTTGTTTGAATAGATTTGAACTCTTCATAAGCCTTTTGGTACTGCTGCTGGTTCACCAAACGGTAGGGAACATACCAAGCCGTATCGGCTGGGGCTTCGCGGTATTCGCCAAATACAACATCGGGTTTGCTTTGTGAGCGTAAACTTGATGCAACTAGAAGGGCCAGTGCAATGGTAAAAGCTATTCTTTTGAGGATCATCTCATTTGTTTTAGGTGAAGAGGCGGCAAAATATAATAAATAGGCTTAATGAGCAAAAAAAAAGCTGCCAATATAGGCAGCTTTTTTTAAAAGTATTATGTACTATGCATTAAGCGAAACACGCTTAAATGCAATAACCTTTAGGTCTGCATTAATGCTCTTTAAGTATGCAGAGATAGTCATCTTGCTGTCCTTAATGAAATCCTGATTCATTAGGGTGCTCTCCTTGTAAAACTTCTGCAGTTTACCTTGGGCAATCTTGTCGAGCATATTCTCTGGCTTACCCTCAAGGCGAGCTTGCTCGCGGCCAATTTCAAACTCTTGTTGACGTACCTTTTCAGGAACATCATCGGTATCAACTGCTACAGGGTTCATAGCAGCAACCTGCATTGCTACATCTTTACCCACCTGCTCGTCAAAGCCGCCTTTGTTGAAGGCAACTATACAAGCAAGCTTGTTGCCTGGGTGGATATATGGTACAACCACTTCGCCTTCGATTAGCTCGTAGAACGATAGTTCGAACTTTTCGCCGGTAATACCTGACTGATCCAATACCAAATCGCCGATTGCACGTCCGTCAATCTTAAGGGCCTTAAGCGCCTCAAGATCTGCTGGCTTGTTCTCAATGGCTACTTTTAGGATGTTGTTAGTTAGACCCACAAAGTCATCGTTCTTGGCCACAAAGTCGGTTTCGCAGTTAAGAGCAACAACGGCACCAATCTTTTTGTCGGCTGAGGTAGCAGCGAGTGCAGCGCCTTCACTGGCTTCACGATCGGCGCGCTTGTTAGCAATTGCCTTACCGCGTTCACGAATAAGTTCAATGGCTTTATCAATATCGCCATCTGATTCTTGAAGGGCTTTTTTGCAATCCATCATACCTGCTCCCGTAAGCTTACGGAGTTTGGCTATATCGGCTGTTTTTACTTCAGACATTGTATTTTGTTTTAAAAAAGATTTAACTAATTACTCTTTCTCTGACTCACCTTCTGCAGCTTTTACCTCAGGTTTTTCTTCCTTATTGGAGCTGGCTTTAGCTGGCTTTGCGCTTTTTCTGGCCCTAGTGCGGGTTGGCTTATCATCAGCACTGTCGCTGTCGGTGTCAGGAGTTTCTTTGTCCTTTTCGTTCTTACGCTCATCTAATCCCTCTTGGATAGCCTTTACCATAGTGTCTACGATAAGGGAAATAGATTTAGATGCATCGTCGTTGGCTGGTATTACAAAGTCAATTGGAGTAGGATCACAGCAGGTATCAACCATTGCGAATACCGGTATGTTAAGCTTTTTAGCTTCGTTAACGGCGATGTACTCTTTTTGAACGTCAATCACAAAAAGGGCAGCGGGTAGTCTATTTAAATCGGCAATTGAGCCTAAGTTTTTCTCAAGTTTCGCGCGCTGACGAGTAATCTGCAGCTTTTCGCGCTTCGATAGGTTGGTGAATGTTCCCTCAGCAAACATCTTGTCAATGGAGGTCATCTTTTTTACAGCCTTGCGGATGGTTGGGAAGTTGGTTAGCATACCACCGGGCCAACGTTCAGTAACGTAAGGCATATTTACCTCTTTAACCTTGTCGGCAACAATCTCTTTAGCCTGTTTCTTGGTGGCAACAAAAAGTACTTTGCGACCCGACTTTGCGATTTGCTTCATGGCTGTGGCTGCCTCGTCAATCTTAACGGCAGTTTTCTGGAGGTCGATGATGTGAATTCCATTACGCTCCATGAAGATGTATGGAGCCATTTTGGGGTTCCACTTGCGCTTTAGGTGACCAAAGTGAACACCTGCATCAAGTAGCTCTTTAAAATCTGTTCTTGGCATTTTTGTTTGTTTAAAGTTTGATTAAATTGGCAATCGCTTGGTAGCTTCGAAAGGTTCGAAAGTCCTAGCAATTTACAGCTCGAGGCTGTTGCCAAAACATTTAATAATAAGCGATTAACGCTTGCTGAACTGGAATTTCTTCCTTGCCTTGGGTTGACCTGGCTTTTTACGCTCTACTTCGCGTGGGTCGCGGGTCATAAATCCGTTGGCTTTAAGGGTAGGCTTGTGCTCGGCGTTTAGCTCCACTAGTGCGCGGGCTATACCTAAACGAAGCGCTTCGGCTTGTCCTTTTACACCACCGCCATCAAGGTTTGCTTTTACATCGTAGTTACCAATTAGGTTAAGCACGTCAAGGGGTTGCTTTACCACGTACTGCATAAGTACCGATGGGAAATAGTCCTTAATGTCCTTACCGTTGATGGTGATGTTGCCTTTGCCTTCAAGAAGATAAACACGTGCTACAGCGCTCTTTCTTCTACCCGTTGCATTAATTACCTGCATAGCTGTTACTTAATTGAGTTTAACTTAATTTCCTTAGGTTTCTGAGCCTCATGGCTGTGCTCAGATCCGGCGTATACGTAAAGATTACCATAAATTTTTGAGCCCAAACGATTCTTGGGAAGCATTCCCTTTACGGCGTGCTCAATAATGGCAGTGGGCTTACGTTTCAGCCAATCCTTTGGCGTTGCGCTGCGCTTACCTCCTGGGTAGCCAGTGTAATGGTAGTAAAGCTTATCATCCATCTTGTTGCCAGTTAGGCGCACCTTTTCGGCGTTGATGATGATTACATTGTCCCCACAATCTACGTGAGGGGTGAAGCTGGGCTTGTGCTTGCCGCGTAAAAGTTTCGCAACTTCGCTGGCCAATCGCCCTAACACTTCGTTGGTAGCATCTACCACAAACCACTCTTTTGTAACAGTGGCATCGTTGGCCGATACTGTTTTGTAACTTAGTGTGTTCACGTTTTAAACTCCTCTGTTTTAAGTTAATACCTGTTAATTGTCCGTGATCCAAACGGCTATAATAAGCGGGATGCAAAAATACAGCTAATTATTTAAACTACAAGGCAAACAACTAATTAATTTTTAATCAACAGTTTTATACTTTTGTTCCCGTTACTCATGGCCTGTTTATTACTACTATCTTTAGTGTTATAGATTTTATATTTATGCAGCGATTATTAAAGGATTTTTTTTGTCGCGATGTGCTAGTGGTGGCTCCTCAAATTTTGGGTCAGCATTTGGTAAGGCGTTATCCTAGCGGACTAATTGAAAAGTATATTGTGACAGAGGTTGAAGCTTACAAGGGTGGCGAAGATTTAGCCTGTCATGCGAGTAAGGGCAAAACGGCGCGAACCGAAATCATGTTTTCTGAAGGCGGATATGCGTACGTTTACTTAGTATATGGTATGCACTGGATGCTCAATGTGGTAACTGGCTCTGAAAATCAGCCGCAGGCAGTTTTGATTAGGGGCGTTAAAGGGTGTAACGGGCCGGGCAGGTTAACGCGTATGCTGGAGGTGGATAGAAGCTTTTATGGTGAGGACTATACCGAGTCGACAAGGATATGGTTTGAGCCAACAGAATTTACCCCCTCCATAAATAAAGGCCCCCGCATAGGTGTAGATTATGCGGGGAATTATTGGGCATCTATTCCTTGGCGATTTTGGATAGACTTAGACTAGACCTTAAAAGCTAAGTTCTCCTGTTTCAACCTTGGCAATGTTCACCTTTAGCATTTTCCATGTCTCTTCGTCCATCTTTGGACCCATTACTTCAATTACTTTTCCCGAGAGCACGGCCCCTATTCTTCCGCAGGTGTCAAGGGGCAGGTTTTTCGATAGCCCATACAGAAAACCCGAAGCGTATAAGTCGCCTGCACCGGTGGTGTCAATAGCGTTGGCTTTAACAACCCCTACGCTATATTTATCGTTTCCCTTCTTAATTAATGAACCCTTTGCGCCAATTTTCACTACAGCAATTTCGGCAATTTCAGCAAGCATGTCGAGAGCCTCTTCGGGCAATTTCTGAGTAAACGCTTTGGCCTCCTCTTCGTTGGCAAAAACAATATCTACATACTCTTTAACCATCCTTTGCAGGAAGTCAAGGTTCGACTCCACCACGTTGTAGCTGGCTAAGTCGAGCGATACCTTTAGCCCCGAGGCCTTGGCTACCTTCAGTGCCTTTTCAATAAGGCTATGGTTTTGCACCAGGTAGCCTTCAATATGAAAGTAGTTGTACCCTTCAAAAAGACTGGTGGTAATATCTTCAGCAGTCATTTCAATGGCAGCGCCAAGATTCACGGCAAAGGTTCTTTCGGAGTCGGGCGAAACAAGGGCCAAGGCTGTTCCCGTTGATGCTTTACCCAGGAGTAGTTGTGGGCTAATCCCTGCTTTTTGCATATCGCTTCGAAAGAAGTTTCCTAGCTCATCGTTTCCCACCTTGCCCACAAAGGCCGTTTCCATACCTAGGTTAGCCAATCCGTTTATGGTGTTGGCCGCGCTTCCTCCCGATGCAAGCGACTGCTTTAGGCCTTTGGTTTGCTCTAGCGCCTTGGCTATAGTTTTGTCATTTACAATCTGCATACTGCCTTTGGGCAGGTTAAGTGTCACAAGCAGACTATCACTCTCAAGGCTAGTCATTATATCTACCAGCGCATTACCTATTCCGAATATTTTCACGATTTAATTTTTTTATTTTGCCCCACAAAGTTAGCTATTAATGCTGATATTCACTCAATTTCTTAGACCTGCAAATAGATGAAGAAAAATTTTGCAATATTCCCCAGAAAAATTTTGCCAGAATAATTAAAGGATTTATATTTGCACTCGCAAAACGGGAAGCCGTTGCCAACATTCCTCATTAGCTCAGTTGGTTAGAGCACCTGACTGTTAATCAGGGGGTCCTAGGTTCAAGTCCTAGATGAGGAGCTCAAGAGACCCAGTAAGCCATTGCTTGCTGGGTCTCTTGTTTTTGTATATCCTGCACAAAAAAAGCAGCCAGAGGCTGCTATATGTATATGGTGTTGGAATAGAGCCCTACATTGTCTCAACCAGCGAAAGTAGCCCAACAGCAAGCCCTGGCTTACCATCTCTAAAGTTAAAGAATAGGTGGTAGGCGCCAGTTCGAGTACAAACATACTCTATCGATGGGTGGTCGGCACCTGTGGCCACAATGTAGGTGGTAGCAAGTAGCCTGTTGTTGTCGAGCAGCTGAAGAACAACTTTTCCTTCATAATCCTTGGAGTTACAAACCGAAAAGCGATATTTAATCCCTTTGCGAAGTATCACAGAGAACCGTTGGATGGGTGGGGGGTCCCCAGCATCTAAGCGGATTCTAAAATCTTTAAGAAAGGTGGCATCTCCAGCAATCATACCACATATCTCAACCAGATCGTCCTCCGACTGAGCTTTCGATACATTGGCAAAACCAAGCATTAAAGCCGTTGTAATAAAAAAAGCAAAGAATATATTTTTCATAGTTCCAAAAATTTCTGAGTTATACTTGTAGTAAACCGTTCCTTATGGTCTGCACCTTCTTAATGATTTTATCTAACGTTTCGTCAGACATATGGATTGTTTGAGTATCATTTTGCTGGAAGGTTAGCACGCCATCCTTTTCAACAGAAACGGGGTCTCCGTATTCGTAGGTTATTCGAACATCGCGGTAGAGTTCCTGTAGTTCTTCCATATCCTTAATAAGTGCTGCAATGCTCGGATCGTACTTGTAGTTGTTAAGCAGCAGCATAAGGGTGTTCATGGTTACCTTTTGCTCGCCAATAATCTCATTAATCCTAGGGTTTTTTGAGTCCTGTGCAACCCTTGTAGATATGTATAGCCCTTCAATCCAAACCCCTGCAACAATTACAATGCTAAGGTGGGGCCTATTGGTTTCGCGAAGGTAATTGTCTATTCTGTTAAAGCTTTGCTGCGAAATGAGCATCAGCGAGTCAAGGTTCTCCTTATTGGTTGCGATTCGGTTTAGGGTCGAAAAGTCGAAGAACTGCCCTACCTGTATGCCATCGGCAAGCGATTTAATGGTAGTTATGTAGTTTATAACAAGTGATGTTCGTTCATACATATTGATATACCCAAGGCCTGCACCATAAATACCTAAGCCCATAGCCTTTTGGAAACTTGTGTTTAGGTTCTTGTCGAACTGTGTTTTAGCGATGTAGTCGCGATTGAAGGGGATGTTTAGACCTTTAATTAGCGCTGCGGTTTCTACTGGAGACGAAACATTCTGAATCATCTCGTCAATAACCTCGGAGGAAACTTCCAGGGGCTTTTCTTCAAAAAGTTCATCGGGGATATCAAACTCTTCGCGGCTCATATTTCGATCGGAGTTGAAAAACCGGCACGATGAAGTGGTTACTAGAGCAATTGATATTATGAAGATTAGTTTCTTATGCATAGCTAAAGGTCGTTAATTTTAGTTCCTCGCTTTTAATATGTCAAGTAAAGATACAAAAAAATTATTTTCTGAGTTTGGGTAATTTAATTTTACCAAAAAAATCGATTAGCTTTTTAAGGGCTTCAAAGTATAGGGTGATGTATAGAATTGCTGTCATGAACCATATGAAGCAAATATTGAACCAAAACGTATCGTAGTAGTTTCCAAGGAAATGCTTGCGTGGTGCCAGGAAGTGAGAGCGGAAATCGAGTGAATGGTTGGGTATAGGATCGCGATAAATAGGGTCGTATTGCTGTACTAGCTCACCTTTGTATTGAAGAATTTTGTTTTTCTCAAACTTCTTTGTCACCAAATCGGCAATGCTTTCGTTATGAAACGCTTGTCGCTTAGCTTGGTATTGCCTTGGGTTTGTTGAGATCAGATACGAAATAATGTCATCTCGACGTTGATTTGCCCTTTGGAAAATCTTACTGTAATGCTTCTTCAGCTCATCAAGGTAATCGAGGGTTGCATAGGCAGCCTCAAAGTCAAACAGGTCAGGGTTGAGCTTGTCGAGGTAGCTATACGGGATGGCTGGAGCAAGGAAGTTGGATTCTTTAAAAAGGGAGTTTCGAAGCACGAGAAGGTTATCCTCAAACTTATTCTTTTTCTTTTGATCTTCTTTATGGCTTTCAATTAAATCGAGACTCTCTGTAACAATTTTTTCGAGCTCGGGTATGTAGTAAACCGTTTTGTAGTCGGCGTTACGTTCAACCTTCTCAATGTCGTAAAATGTTTTTTGGAAATCGTTATCTTTAAACTGGTGTACCACAAGCGCTTCGTATCCCCACTTGGTTACCATGAACTCAGCAATTAAGGGAACGCGGCCAAAGCTACCAACAGTTCTATTCAACTTGTCGAAGCTAAACATTGCCCCGGAAAGAACCATCATAGGTATCATAACCAAGGGAATAACAATATAAATGGTAACCGCGGAGTTGAAGGTAGCCGAGATGTTTAGGCCTAGCAGGTTGGCAAAAATTGCCGTTGAGAATAGCGCGAGCCAGTACTCAAAATTCATACCCCAGAGCTGGAGAATGCCGTTGGCAATAAGCACAAATGTGATGCTTTGAATTGCAGATAGCACGACTAGTATTGATATCTTGCTAAAAAGGTACGACGTGCGGCTTAGGTTTAGGAATGCCTCGCGTTTTAACAGCTTCCTGTCTCTGAAAATTTCTTCGGCGCTCACGGTTAGCCCTATGAACAGGGCAACAATAAGAGCCATAAATATGTATATGGGGATGTTTTCGTTTTCTCTAAAGACGTAGACATTGGAATTCGGATCGGCAATATACCGAATTACATAAGCTAGAATAAACCCTAGAATTGGTGTCTCTAGCAAGTTGAGCACAATGTACTGCGTGTTGCTAATCTTCGACAAAAAATCGCGCGTGGTATAGATGAAGAACTGCTTAAGCCTCGATGGGATATTGAGCGACTTGGGAGGTGGCTCCCCTTCGTCCTGTATATCTCGGAGTTTGATGTTCTCGTTAAAATAATCATGCCATTTGGGTGGCGATACTTTACGGGTAGGGGTATACCTACCAAATTCGTCTACCACCTTGGCCTCAATAATGTTGAATATGAGCTCGGGGTTTACATTTCCACAAGTGGGACATTCACCCTGGTCGCTATTGATCTGCATATCCAGCCGCTTGAAGTACATTACGGCTTCAACCGGGTTACCGTAGTATATCATGTAGCCACCGGTATCGAGAATCATCATATTGTCGAACATCTTGTAGATGTCGGATGATGGCTGGTGAATAACTACGAAGATGAGCTTTCCTTTAAGGGTAAGCTCCCTCAGCAGGTCCATCACATTCTCCGAGTCTCGCGATGAGAGGCCCGAGGTGGGTTCATCAACAAAAAGTATGGCGGGTTCGCGTATTAGCTCCAGCGCAATGTTTAGCCTTTTGCGCTGACCACCAGAGATCATCTTGTTGAGGGGGGAGCCTACCTTAAGATCTTTCCGTTCGTAAAGGCCAAGGTTCTGGAGGGTTCTGTTTACTAGCTCAGTTAGCTCCTGATCCGATTTGTCCTTGAAGCAAAGCTTGGCGTTGTAGTATAAGTTTTGGAAAACAGTCAGCTCTTCAATCAGCAGATCATCTTGCGGTATAACACCAATCACCCCCTCAAGCTCATCTCGTTCACGGTGAAGATCTATGCCGTTTATTCTAACCTTACCTGTTGTAGGGGCTTCAATGCCCGCTAGTACGTTTAGCAGGGTCGTTTTGCCAGCCCCGCTGGCACCCATGATGCCAATCAATTTGCCCTGGTCCTCGCCAAAGTTTATGTTTCGAAGCCCAATATCGCCCGACTTGAACCTAAAGGTTACATCCTCAACATTATAGGATATTCGGATGCTTGTGGAGTCGGCCAGGTAGTGGGCAACAACATCGGTGTAGTAAATTGGCTTGCCCTTGGGCAGCTTTATGGAGCTACCGTTGGCAAAAAGATATATGCGCTTATTGTTTATGGGAAGGCCGTTAAGAAAAACATCTTCATGGCCTGTGTATCGGAGGAAGTATAGATCCTCGCTTTTAATCTGCAGTATGTACAGGAAGCCATTGAGAGCCTCGGTGGTGATGTGCTTGCAGCTACCGCCTACCTCGGGCTTGTCGTGGATAGTGAGAATACTTGAGAAGTCGAGCTCTTTTGGGTCGTTGTTTACGACGAAGTTTTCAATATCGGTAAATTCTTCTTTGGAGAGCTTAAATACGTCGGCCACGGTATTGATAATGGCCATCCGCTGATCGGTAAATTTTCGGTCGGCGTTTACCAGCTCGAACAGGCGAACTAGCACAACAACCTTTTGCTTTTGGGTAAGGGTTTTGTTAATCTTTTTACAAATCCCAAGTATTTTAACCGAGTCCTTTACCGAGGTTAGCTTCACCTTTTTGGGCTGCCCGTCTTCCTCGCCTTCGTCTTTCTCATCGTTTAGGCCTGCGTGCTGATCAAACAGCTTGATGTACTCTTCAACCGCCTCATCGTTTACCTGCTGCATGAGGAAATTCACGACGTAATCACGCTCGTTCGATTCAACGCCTTCGTCCTGCTTTGCAATGATTGCAAACAGCTGCATTAAAGCCTTGAGAATTTCCTCGCTCATTGCCTAATTCTATTGGTTTCCCAAATTATTGAGGTAAACTTAGGTTGGCGCTAGCTTAGGGTGTAGCTCACCTGTTCAAATGGAACATCAACGATATCGGCGTACTCTTCGCCAGCTTCCTGCATGTCCTCATCATCCTCAGGGTAGTACCACTTAACTAGTATATCCTTTCCATCCTCGTGCATCTCTTCGAGCTTCATAAGGATGTCGAGAAGAAGCTTTGAGCTTGCTGTATTGAAGTACACAAGCTTAAAGGTGAACACCGTTTTAGCATTGGGGCTAGCTGCATACTCGTCGAGCCAATTCAGGATTGGGTCGTAAAAGGCTGTTACATCTTCGGGTAGCGAGCGGCCAGAAATCTCAAAGATGTCGTTGTCAGCATCAAGAATTACGGTTGGGGTATCGTCCGTACCCAGAATCTTTATGGTTTCCATAATGCAATTATTTACTCGGTTCGGGCAATGGTTGAGGTTAGAATGAAGAAGTGTGTCTCCTCGTCGATGGGGAGGAAGTGGTAGTCGAGCTTTCGGCCAGTTTTTCGGGCAATGTCAATAAAGCCTAAGCCGGCACCCCCTTTCTCGGAGAGCCTTCCCTCACGCATCTGGGTTTTGTAAAGCTCCTTCAGGCCATCCTTGTCGAGGGTGTTGATGTGATCTAGGATATTAATGAGCTCATCTATCTTTGAGTTCTCAATCACGTTACCTGTGGTAACATGGTATTCGACCTCACCTTTGCTCACCATAAAAATTCCCCTACCAGCAAACAGGAAGTCGTCGGAGCCAAAGCTATCGGCGTGCTTGCTGATGTTTTGCAGGCACTCAACCATGACATGGAACACCTTCTTTTGCACCGAGTTTGACTCCTCCTCCTTGGCCATATTCGATTCGGTTAGGGAGGTGAAGGCCTTGGTGATCTGGTGTGTAATTTCACCCTCGTACACAAGGGTGATTTCATGAGCTTTCATCGACTTGTAAAAGTCGTAGACAAACTCCAGAAAACCTTTAACATTTCTTTTATCCATAGCCCGTAAAATTAAATAATTTACCGATAATAATCAATTTAGAATTGAATTCCTATTAATAGAACGTCGTCAATCTGCTTGTTGTTACCCATATAGGCCTCAAAATCTTTTGCAAATAGGTCGTTGAACTGAGGCATGGTTAATGACTGATTTTCCATTATCAACTCCCTAACCCTTGCTGGGCTATACTTCCGCTTGTCATCACCACCTATCTGATCGGGCATACCGTCGGAGAAGAAGAAAATTTTATCGTTTGGTTTTAGCTCAAGGGTGTAGTTGGTGAAGTCTTTCTCCTCCTTTTTGGGATGTGGAATACCACCAATGGCCTTACGGTCGCCCTTAAACTCCTGTAGCTCGTTACCCCTTAGAAGATAAAGCGGGCGGTGCGCCCCGGAGTACTGTAACTCCTTGGTTTTTACGTTTATCTTACATAGGGCAATGTCCATCCCATCCCGCGCATCGGCATCGGGTCGATCCTGTTTTAGGGTTTTTCGTACGCCGTGGTGCAGTAGGTCTAGCACCTTACCAGCCGAGTAACCCGCATCGTGGTCCACCACGTTGTTAAGCGTAAAGTAACCGATGAACGAGAGCAGGGCGCCAGGCACTCCATGACCAGTACAGTCAACAGCCGCAATGTAGATGAAGTCCTCTTTAACAAAGAACCAGGGGAAGTCACCACTCACCACATCGCGAGGTTTGTAGTAGATAAACGATTTGGGAAGATATTGCCTTATGATTCGGTTGTTTGGTAGTATCGATGTTTGTATACGCTGTGCGTAGTTGATGCTCTCTGTGATTTTTCGGTTCTTATCCTGTATTTCCTGCTCTATACGCTTGGCCTCTGTTATGTCGTGGCTTACGAATAGAATGGTTTCCAACTCGTTCTCGTTAAATTCTGGGATGGCCGAGATGTGCATAATTGTTTCACCAAGCTTTGAGTCGAAGGTTAAGTCACTCTCAATAGTGGTTTTGGTGGTTCTTATGGTTTTTATGGTCTCCTTAAAATAGTTTGATAGAACCTCGTTCAGGTCGACCGAGTTTAGGGTTTGGTTTATCAGGTCCTTAACGGGTATTCCAAGGTATTCCTCTACCATGGGGTTAGCGTAGAAGAACTGGCCGCTGGTATTTAGCCGCATGATCATATCGGGGGAGTTCTCGGATAGGGCTTGCATCTTGCTGCGCATTCGCTCTTCCTTCTCGGCCCTTTTACGCTCGGTGATATCTTGGGAGTTAAGTATTATGCCGTTTATGGCAGGATCGTCAAGCAGGTTACGCCCAGTTACCTCAAGGAAAAGCTTTGTTCCATCCTTCTTCATGAACGTGTACTGAATGGTGATGGGCACAAGGGGAGCCTCAAGCAATTTTTTAAACATCTCGTTTATGTCCTGCTCGCCTCTACGGGTAAGGCGATCCATGTCCTTACCGCTCATCATTTCGTTTGGTGTATACCCCAGTATCTTGGTAACCGACGGGCTGATGTATATTAGCTTCTGGGTGCTGCTGTATATCGAGATGATTTCTGAGGCGTTCTCGAGCAGTGAGTGTAATCTCTTCTGTGCATTCTCTACCTCTTGTATCTTCGATTCGAGTTGTAGATTTGATTTTTCAAGCTCCTCATGGGTAGCCCTCATTTCCTCGGCATTCTGACGAAGCTCTTCCTCATTCTCTTTGAGTTCCTGCGTCATCTGTTGAGCTTCCTGAAGCAGTTTCTCCGTTTTTTGATTTATGCGAAGGTTGAAAATGGTTCTGGCAATAATTTCGCCCATTTCCTTCAGGAAACGAATTGTGAGCTCCGGAATCTGGTCGTCGAGCGAGGCAAACTCAATAACCCCTTGAAGTTTTTCATCGGTAACCAGCGGAACTATTAGGATGCTTTTGGGTTTCTTATCGCCTAAAATACCGGAGGTAATCGATACGTAATCGTCGGGAATCTCGGTGCGGTAAATAATATCCTGCTCGTAGGCGCATTGTCCAATCAGCCCTTCACCAATTCGAAACTCTTGGCTAAAGAATTTTTTGCGGTTATATGCGTAGGTGGCCAGGTTTACCAGCACATTTTTCTCCTCGTTGTACAAATAAAGTGCCCCCTGAATAATGTTGATGTACTTAATAAGCTTAACCAACACTTCATACGACAACTCCTCGAGGTTGTTGTGCAACCTTAAGATGTACGACACATCATCTTTGCCCTTCGAAATCCAGTTTTGCTCGGCCTCCTTCTTGTTGTTCTCGAGCAGGTTGTCGCGCATAACTAGCAGCGATTTTCCTAAAATATCGTCCTCGTCGCTAATTTGGAATGGTGCTTTGTAATTGCCTTCGCCTATGGTTTTAGCAAATAGAGCATTTTTGTTAATATCCTGATCCTTTTGCCGAAGCTCATTCTCTAGAAAAGACACCTTTTCCTGATGTCGCTTTACATTGATGTAGGTGATGTATACAAGAACAAGGGGTAGCAGATTGATAAGCCACAAAGAGGGGTTTGACCTGTGGATTGTTCCAACTCCCCTAAGGGAGAACGGGATTTCTTGTACGGTAAATTCCAGAATCCAGGCGGCAATGAGGGTTATTAGGCCCACAATTCCCGCAACTACAACCCTTTGGGTTATTGCTCTTCGTGAGTTCTCCGATGAGGTGATGTTATGATCTTTCATATTATTCCTCTATGCTATTGCCAATTCTACTAATATGCTCGTTAAGAAGCAGCCCAAGCTTTTCGAGAGTCTTAACCTTGTCTGATGTAAACTCCTTAAACGAGGCAAACTCCAAAACTCCGGTTGATATGTGTTCGCTACTGATAATAGGAACGATTAAAAGATGCTTGGGTGTTCCTTTGCCTAGCCCTGAAAGAACGGTTATATAATCGTTAGGAACTTCCGAAAGGTTAAGTGCCACCTGATTCTTTGCCACCTGCCCCGGTAGTGTTTCGCCTTCGGCAAATGTGGGGGGGGCGCTTTCGGAGTAGTAGGCGTAAGATGCTATCATCTCGAACATACTTGTTTCTTCATTCTTTTTAAAGGCAATGGATTGTACAATATCGTTAGTCTTTGCAATATTGGAGAGGAGTACCTCTAGAAATTTCTCTTCGCTATCAAATTTCTCTTTAGGAATATATGCTATGGCCTCGGCTTCATGGTCTATAGCTGCCTGCTGTTCCACAAAATCTTCTTGAGCCGCCTCTTCTTGCCTTGTCCTCTCCAGAATGGCCTTCTTGAGTTGTTCCAGTTCTTTAACGTAGTTGTTGTTTACGCTAATACCTGCTATAAGCCTTTGGAAAATGAGAATGGCTAGGGCAATAGAAGCTATGGTAAATAGAACCGCCAATAGGGGTGTTTTGGCCTGCGCTTGGATTATCTGGTTGTGTAGGCTAAAGAATATGCCTGATATGCTAATAACCAGCAATACCAGCAGGATGCCGTAGCTAAATCTTGAGTTGGTAGAGAAGATTTTCATAGGGCATCTACTATTGTTTAATGTTTTGTAAAAATCTGATTATTTGGTCAGTTTTCATAACATGGTCTACCTTGGTTATTTTGAGTGCCGACTCGGTCATTGTTTTAACCTGGCATTCCATAGGATCCTGAACAATGGTAACCCCCCCGTAATCGCTAACCTTTTTTAGGCCATAAGCACCGTCCTTGTTTGCTCCGGATAGGATAATGCCAATTAGTTTTTCGCGGTAAACCTGTGCGGCGGTAACGAAAGACAAATCGATAGAGGGTCTAGAGTGGTTTACAGGTGGCTCTGTCGACAGGGCAATTTTGTTGCCAAGTTCGATAAACATATGGTAGTTGGCCGGAGCCAAATAGGCTTTGCCGGGTTTTATCTGATCCTTATCGAAAGGCTCAACCACAGGAATTGCCGATTTTATGGAGAGTGCCTCAACAAAACCGCTCCGAACGTGCTTAAGCCTATGCAGGCTAAGTAGCACGGGTAGAGGGAAGTTTGCTGGCAACGAGCTCAAAATACGAGTTATCACCTGAAAACTTCCTGCTGAACCTCCTATGATTAATGCTTTGTACATTCTGTTTATGAGTTAGCCTACTTTTTTCTTATATATTTTTTCGGCATCGTTTACCACTGTAAATTTATTGCTTGAATTTGTATTTTCCAAAGTTTCCTTAGCCCCTAGCGCCAAATATCCACCCGGGACCATACTGCCGTGAACGGCATTAAGGGTTTTATCCTGCAGTAGCTGGTTGAAGTATATTAGCTGGTTACGGAATAGGACTAGCCTCATACCCGATGGGGCGTTGGAAAACAGAGTGTCTTGCTTAACAAACTTAACGTTGTCAACCAAGCTTGTGTCAATTATTATTGTGCCGCTACTGTTAGCCGTGGTGTGGTAATCGGTGTAGCGTTTTGTACCGTTCGATCGTTCGTAGTTGGCTTCGTTGACCTCAAGTTGCTTAATGTCTAATCGGCCCGATTTGATTTTTTTTGTCACCTCATCGCTTATGGTTGAGGCAAAAACCTCGAATTTATCCAGCAGATCCATTTCTTTTAGAAGGATACAAAGCGAGTATATCTCCTCACCCGAATCGAAGGCAGCAACCCAAATTTTGAGCTTGGAGCTGGATTTAACAATTGCAGGTATTATCTCCTCGCGCAAGCTACGCCATAGCGAAGGGTCGCGGAACATTTCGGTGGTTTCGGGTGTAATATCCTTAAGAAAATGCTCGAAAAAGTCTTTATTGTTTAGTAACCTGCCGATTAGCCCTTCAGAATCCCTCAGCCCATTCTTCATGATAACATCCTCGAGCCTACGCTTGAACGAAGTAAGGGCAAAGTCCCTAAAATCGTAGCTGTAGGTATCTAGCAACGTTTTTATGACGTTTCGCGTTTCAACAATGCCTATTTCGTATCGAGTCATTTCTAAGTGTTTTGATTAATGCTACTTGCTTCTAAGCTGTTTCGAGAGTTCCTCTACCTGCTGCTGAAGCAGTAACTCGGCGTTTTTCCCCTTGCTAATATCAATTCCTATGTTAATTATTTTCACCACCTGACCCTCAGTGTTCTGAATTGGTGTGTAGTGTTCCGATATCCATACCTGCTTGCCGCTAGTTTTTAGTGAGAATTCTCTTTGCTGAGGAGTGCCTTCGAGAAGTTTGGCCCAGAATTGGTTGTACTTCTCAGGGCTGTTTTTTGCCTCAGAATCGAGTTCGGAGTGGAGCCTACCAATAATTTTTTCCTTAGCATCACCCAGAACTTCCTCGTTGAGCCTGTTGATAAACGTTATTCTACCGTTGGGCTCAAATTCGGTTACCAAGCAGGTGGTGTCCAATGCTTTTAGTAGGGCTGCGATTTCTTCCTCACGTTCTTGAGCAAGCTCTTGTTCTGCTTGGAGTTCAATAAGGTTCCGCTCAATCTCTTCGGCCTGTTCCTGGGCTTTTATCTCAATTTGTTTCGATGAGGTTATGTCTTGTCCTAGGAGGAATATCTTGAAGATTTCTCCACTCTCATCAAAAGCAGGGGTGATACTGCAGAGCACGTAAAGCTCATCGTTGTTTCTGTTCACCCAGCGCAATGTGCCCTTAAACGTTTCGCCAGTAATAATGCCTCTCCATGAGTTGGTAAAACTATTGGCATCGTATGGATGAATTATTGAATGCAAAGGTCTCTCTTCAATTTCGCTGCGCGAGTAATCGAGCAGGTCTAGGATGTTAGTATTGATATTGAGGAACGAGCCGTCGTCTGCAAGTTCGGCGAAAAGTAGCGACTGGTTTATGGCCGAGGTCATACCCTCCATCTCGATTGTTTTGCGCGACATCTCTTCCTGAGTGGCTTGCATCTCCTCCATATTCTGTCGCATCTCCTCTTCCTGAGCAGCCATCTCTTCGCGTTGCTGCTGCGATTGCTCAAGCAGTTGGGTTGTACGAATGCTATTTTTCACGGCCGATAGGGTAGAGGCAATGCTCTCGCCAATCTTCTCAATAAACTCGATCTCGTACGGGCTAAAATTATTGAACGAGGCTAGTTCTAAAACTCCAAATACTTTGTCCTCCAATTTTAGTGGTACAATTAGAAGTGATCGGGGTGGTGCTTCGCCAAGTCCTGATGTGATATCGAGATAGTTCTCAGGGATTTCCTTTAGGTGAACAGTGTGCTTTTCGAGGGCGCAGTTTCCAACCAGTCCTTCACCTATCAATATGGTTTTTTGTCTAAACTTTTTACGATTGTAGGCAAAGGCCGAGAGTAGTTCAAGCTGAGGTTTGTCCTCATCGTCCTCGTTAAGGATAAATAATCCGCCTTGGTTTGCGTTGAGGTAGTCTAGCAGGTTCTGAGTAACATTGTCGGCAAGTGCTTGCAGGTTGTTATTATTTTGGCGAAGTATATCGGCAAACTTTGCCAACCCCGAATTCACCCAGTTTCGCTGTTCGTCTTCATGTTTACGTTTTTGCTCCTCGTCCAAGGCTTTCTTAAGATTTTTGCGCATATCCAGCAGGGCGTTACCCAGCTTATCCTTTGGGCCAAGGGGGGTGAACTCGCTGCTCAAGGTATTTTGCCCAATATCGCTGGCAAAGGCTGCGGTTTTGGTTAATCCTTCAATTAGCCGATTGAGTGATTGTATAATCATACCAACCTCATCATCGGAGTGGTGTGCAATGGTTTCTGGTGTTTCCCCTTTGGCCATTAGGCTAACACTGCGATTAACTTTTGCAATGGAGTCAAGAGTTGGCTTTAGCGTTATGTTTATTATGAGGACAATAGCTATTGAACCTAGTAGCACGAGTAGAATCATTATCGACCGATTCCCCCTTATGTCTTGGGTTGCCTCGTTTATATTAACAGGTAAGCCAATAAACGCATTGTACTGTTCTATCTTTTTGTAAAAGATAAGCACACTTTGCTCTTTATTGTTCACTAGTTCGGCATGATCAATAGAACCCTCACCTTGAGGGTTTGAAAACATTTGGTTGAGCAGTTCCCTTGGGAATCGATGCCCCTCTTTGTATAGATGAATACTGTATAGCCCCTCGGTATTAACCATGAATGGATAGTCGGTTGAGAAAAAGGCGGGTTTGTTAAAATGGGGCTTAAGGGCAATGTAATCGTTATGGTTAAAGCCTTGCTCGTTATGTTTGTCTACTTCGGCTATTATTGCAGAAAGTTTATCGAGATACACGGTGGATTGGAGATTTATAGACCGTTCAACTCGCTTAAGTGAGAAAGTATAAAGTGTTAGGGCCGATAATGTAAATAGAAAAAGCAAGAACAACCCAACCACCAGTTGGATTTTGCGTTTCATGCTTAGTTTGTTTAACAATTTCATAATTGTTAGGTTATAGAAATTTTTATTCTACTTCTTGATGTATGCTTGTCCCATCTTCTCGAACTTATTGGCCCAAGGGCCAAGTATTGTTTCGTGCATGCCAAGCAAAAGGATTCCCTTGTTGTAAAGGTTTGAGTGAAACAGATCGAAAACTTTGTTCTGCAACGTGTAATTAAAATATATTATTACGTTTCGACAAAGGATTAGGTCGAACTTAGCGAAAAACAGGTTGCCATCCTTAACCAGGTCGTGCTTACGAAATATGGGTTTCTCCGTTAGGTATTTCTTCATGGTAATTGTATCTCGAGACTTGTCGATGTCGAAATACGTTTCGTAGGGTACGTCGTTAAACTCCTCGTAGTTCAGTGGGTTTTGCTTAATAACCTTATCGAAATTATCGAGGTACGCAATGTTAAACCTATACTTGTACTCGCCCTTTTTGGCTGCTTCCAGCACATCGGAATTTAGATCCGATGCAAAGATTTTGGCCTTGTCGAGCATCCCCATCTCGTTTAAAAGTATCATCATAGAGTACACCTCTTGCCCCGTGGAGCATCCGGCGTGCCATATGTTAATGTTCTTGTTGTTTTTGAATCGGGGCAAGATCCTTGAGCGAAGTGTATGCCAAACCTGTGGGTCGCGGAACAGTTCGGTTGTGTTTACCGTTATCTCTTTTACAATCTTCTCTGTAAACTCAGGCTTGTTTTTTATTGCAGATATAAGGCCAGTAATATCGAGGTTGAAATCGGTGAGTACCTTTTGCAGCCTACGTTTTAAGGACTTATCGGAATACTCGCTGAAATCGTATTTTGATGAGTTCTTTAGGGTGGTTACGAAGTATTGAAGGTCTTGATCGGTTATAACCATATAAAAAAACGTTACGATATCAATGTATTCCGACTAATCGGTTCTTATATGAGTACTATTACGCAGAACGGAACTAACTAGTTACTGCTGGTAATAAATAGTTGCTGAAATTAAGGGCTACCCAAATAGATATAGTAATCCCAATAAACTTGCTAAAAATATAAATACTTATCTAAACAACAAAGTTAAGTGGGTTTATTTTTAAGCTATAGTTTGTAATGGAGGGACTTTAAGCTGAGTTTTGAGGCTTTTAGCTATAAAAAAACAACCTCGAGTTGCCTCGAGGTTTAAGTTTGTATATCCAGCTAGTTACTAGGGCTATTACCCGCTTACTTTTTGCTTGTCAAGCACGTCGTAAATGGAGTTGTTGCTTACAAATTCAGGTACAATTTCTTTCATTTTGGCAACTAGCTCAAATACATTGGCCTCAATAATTAGGTGGGTAAGATCGTCGAAATTCCTTTGAATAACGCTCTTGTCGTACTCCCTAACCTTGGCGCGTAGTATTTTTGGATGGTAAGTTGGTAAGGTGTTCTCCTCGTTGTTGAGAAGCTCTTCGTAAAGTTTCTCACCAGGGCGAAGTCCAATCTCCTTAATCTGAATATCTTTCCCTATCTCTAATCCCGATAGTTTTATCATCTTGCAAGCCATGTCGTATATCTTAACCGGACGGCCCATATCAAAAACGAATATCTCACCACCTTGTCCCATAGCTCCCGCCTCCAATACCAAGTTACATGCCTCGGGTATTGTCATAAAGTAACGAGTAATCTCCTTATGTGTTACTGTAACAGGGCCACCCTTTTCAATTTGCTTTCGGAAAAGTGGAACTACCGATCCATTTGAATCAAGTACGTTTCCAAACCGAGTGGTTATAAACTGTGTATTACCGTTGCTTAAGGACTGAGTGTAAATTTCGGCAATACGTTTCGATGCCCCCATGACGTTGGTAGGGTTAACCGCCTTGTCGGTGGAAATCATTACGAACTTCTTAACCTTATGTTTCACCGCCATGTCGGCAATGGTTCGTGTACCGAAGACGTTAACCAGTAATGCTTCGTACGGATTGTTCTCCATCAACGGTACGTGCTTGTATGCAGCAGCGTGGAAAATTATATCGGGTTTGTATGTTTCGAAAATTTGCTGCATACGGAATTTATCCTTAATGCTGGCAATTACGTACTCGGCCAAGTGGCTGTATTTGTTAAGTTCGTTAGAGTTGCTTATCTCAGTTTGAATGTCGTATAAAGCGGATTCGGCCTGATCGAGTAGTATAAGTTTAGCCGGACGGTATGCTAAAACCTGGCGGACCAGTCCCGAGCCTATTGACCCTGCAGCTCCGGTAATAAGGACAGATTTACCAAAAATATATTTTGATACGTTGCTGCTGTCCATTTTAATGGGGTCGCGCTGTAAAAGTTCTTCAATATTAACTTTTCTAATTTGCTCTGAGCTGAGCTGACCGTTAATCCACTTGTCGATGGAAGGAACCACCTTTACCTCAAGATCAAGGTCAAGTGCCTCCTCAACAATTGTGCGTTGCTTCTCAGGACAAAGATTTTGAATTGATATAATTAACTGGTCAATCTCATGCTTATCAATGTACTCCTTGGTAAAGACTTGTTCTGGAGGAAGAATTCTTATACCCTCCAACATTTTGCCAATTTTCCCTTGGTTCTCGTCAACAAAGGCATTTACACTATACGAGATGTAGATATCTTGCATCAATGCATTCCTGGTTAGGATACCGGATGCCCCTGCTCCGAATATAAGTACTTTTTTAAACTCCTTTTTTCTAGAGCCGGCAATAAAGTGATAGGTTGTTTTTACAATAATACGAGCGCCCATCATAAAGAAGTAGGCCAAAAGGAAGTGGATAACCAGTGCACCAAAGGATATTTCCTTTGCCAATGAACTATTGGCAAACCTAAGCCCAAAAATAGCAGCTGCAATTACAATGAATGCCGTACCGTTTGCCTGTAGAATTTTCAATGCATCTGTAAAACCAGTATGCCGGATTATGCCTGAGTACGAGCGGAAAATTACAAAGCTAACGGCATAAATGTATGTAATGATAATTGCCTGAATGGCAATGCTTGAAAAATCGAGCTGATGAAGGTAGAAGTTGAGCCTTACAGCGTAGGCAATGAATAGCGATGAAAAAACAACAAGCATATCAAAAGCAAAAATGTACCAGCTGGGTACAAATCGTTGGGAGTACTGCTTAATGATACTCCTAAGCCACATTTCCTTTGCTGTAAAAAGGTTCATAATGTTGTGGTTTGTGTTTGCTATTACAAAGCTAACAGTTTTAAATGAATATGCAACCGTTTGCTTTTCCTTTTTTGTGTGATACTGATCACTGCTTTTCAGCGATAACCCAGTTTAAACAAATTTCGTACCAAGTTAATCCGAAATAAATCCGTGCCCCCTTTTTGTTTGACCAGCTTGGCTACGATGTTGCTAAACTGCTTAATTACGTTTATGGAATTAAAAATCCTAGTGTTTAATAGTTTACGTGGTGTTGTGAGTAAGGAAGCTATTTACAAAATGGTCCAGGTTATTCCTGCTAAAAATCCTAAGCTATTGAAAAGGTCACCTTTATCGGCTGCAAATGTTAAATTTAGGGATAATGGTAGGTTTTGCTTGGGTTGCCAGCTCGATTCCAGCATAAAGTACCATTGCCTTTGGTCGGGATTAAAGAAATACTCTTCGCTATCCACACTTGGGTCTATGCTACCCCAAAGTGTTCCCATATTAAGCCCATTGTATGTGCCAAAGTATCGGGCATATGATGTCATAAATCTGTATGATAGCGTTGGCAATACCTCTCCCTTAACCCCAAAGTGGTGAACAATATTCCTGTTGCTTACAAAATGTACTGAGCTGTATGTTTGTATGCTGGGATCAACCTTATCGAGCTGATGCTGTGTCATGAAAAATGGTGAACCCAATGACATTCCAAGGTATGAGTGCCCCGAGCGGTACATACCGTTGTTGTAGTAATTGTCGCGGCCTCCATAAGGATATCCACAGTTGGGCTTATCGCAAAACCATGGCTGATCATTTGGATTCGGGTCTGATAATCCTGGGCCACTTTGGTGTAGAGTATAAATAAATTCGTAAAGGATTTCGGTAATATATTTTTGTTGAAATGGATTCTCGACACGTGCTCCCCATAGGCCATCAAACTTATTCCGGTAGCGCATACCCGACCCATCGGTAAAAATATGCTGGTAGTATAGGTGTGCTTTAGCTTGTCCAAAAGAGGCTTTTATTCCCCAATCCCATACCCCAGAATGGAATCCCAGCGCGTTAACCTCATTGGCGGGTGAGCCATCTGCCCCTTCCTTGGCAACTACCACCCTTAAAAAATCGGATAGTGAACTGGGTAGTTCACCATGTATAGGGGAATTGCCACCCCATATTGCCGTGTGGTTAATACCCCAGTATCCATTTATCCAAAAATCACCACCCAGCTGCACGTGAAACGACTTGTTATGAAAGTAGGCTTCGGTAACGAAGCGTGAATCATCGAGCCATCCGTGGGTAAAGTGTCCTTTGAATTCAAGTAAGCCAAATGTGTATGGAATTTCAGTAAATTCGGGTACTGAAACAACAATGCTGGGAATTGGAATGGTGTTATTGCTTATCGCTACCGATCCTGATGATAGTTCTCCCAAGTCAATGCCATGGATGGATTGTTTACGCCCAACCTCAAGGTGCACGAATCCTAACTTCGACTCAATATATCCTTGCTGAATGTACACTTTTGAATTAGCCGAGGTTCTTGCCACTACCTCGAGACCTGCCCCTAGGCTAAAAGTTTTGTCCTTGTTTATGTTGTAAGTTGCTGAGCCCAGGAAAAGCCCGTTGGCGCTGGCATCATCAAAAATGCCCCAGCGATTGTGGGTTAGCCAAAAGCTTTGATCGTTGGACGTGCCAAAAGTAGATAATAGGGTAATATCACTTTGGAGCCTGCTCGAATCTGCTTGTGCACTAGTAATGTTGATTGATAGCAGAATTAAAGCTGTGAAAGTTATGCAGTATCTTATCATATTTTTTTTTAGGATGCGCAAAGGTAGGGAAAAGAATTTAGATATTCAGTGTTCAGCCTACCTTCACTATCGTGTGGTAGGTAAACGTTTGGCGTTTGGCGTTTAGCGTTTGCATAACTATGGTAAGTTTTGCGTTCTACACTTGTCCCTTAGGAACAGCGTACTTTGCTGAGATGACGAGATTCAGCACTCGCCTCCCCGCCACATCGCCACATCGCTTCACCGTTCTACGTTTAGCGTTTACGCTTAAGGTTTAGGGTTCAAGGTTTAAAGTTTAGTGTTCTAAGTTTAACGTACGCCTTCCCGCCTTATCGCATAATCACATCATCGCCTTATCGCTGCACCGTTCTACGTTTAGCGTTTACGTTTAAGGTTTAAGGTTTAGGGTTTAAAGTTCAGTGTTCTAAGTTTAACGTTCGCCTTCTCGCCTGCCGAAAACGTCAGTCAGGCAAGAGCGTTCAGATAAACTACACAAACACCCTATCAAAACCTCCTTAATGCGTTGCATAGTTTGCAGGGTTGTATTTAAACCTGAGGGCAAGGACAGACCTTAGTCAAATGTTTATAGTTCAAAAAGAATTAGGGTTAAATCTTCAAGGGATTTAAAATCTTTGTCGGCAGTTACAAGGGGGATTTCAAGTGTAGTAGCAGTAGCAGCAATAATTGCATCAGGGAGTTTAATCCTATTTTTGCTTCGAATTGAAATTGTTGCATTTTTGATACTTGGATTAATATAAACAATAATGCAATCGGCAAGTAAGTTCTCTATTGTCTCAATCTGATTCTGTTGCAAACCGTGTGCACTAAGTAGTTCCAGTTCTGTAATAAAGGAAATGTATAATCTACATCCATCTAGCAATTCTGCAACACGATTATTCCCATTTAAAAGCAGAATCAGCATGTTGGTATCAACCAAGAAACTATGCCCACTCATCTCTCAGTTTTTTTTGATAATCAATTGCATCACCAAATACTGACTTAATAGAGCCAAGGTATTTTTTGGCATTAAACTTTTTACGACTTTTAATCTTACGCAACGCCTCATCTAGTTGTTTGCGCGTGCTAGTTCGTTTAATTACAATTAGCGTATTATCCATTTAGAAAAAATATTAATGTTAATGGTCGATTCAACTTTTTTACTTACTCTTAATTCTTTTTAATAGGTTTTAAATAAATAAATATGATTATCCGTAATTGTACCTATGTTTTCCATACCAAGTATCTTCGACAGCTGCAACTAGTAGTCTATCAAATAGATTCGCTCCAAAATATCGTCTATTTGTTTTGTAACAAAATTCATTCAAG
>Ga0334894_1000567_pt1 | contig 42311 bp, 45 predicted proteins | sample GraSluR3_MG_6_FD_207225 | JGI IMG/M metagenome (GOLD analysis project Ga0334894, IMG submission 207225) | Sludge microbial communities from methane-producing bioreactor in Wageningen University, Netherlands - Granular Sludge_12_05 R3 | ecosystem: Engineered > Bioreactor > Anaerobic >...
AAACAACAGTGCTAAATATTATTAAAGGAGGTATTTCTAATGTTCTATGTCGGAATCGACATCTCTAAGTTCAAACACGACTGTTTCATTGTTACTGAAGCAGGCGAGGTTGTTTGTGATTCTTTTCCCATCAAGAGCGATTCTGATGGGTTTACAGAACTCTTGTCTGTTCTAGATTCTCTTGATCCTAAAGAGAATGTAAGAATAGGGTTTGAATCTACTGGTCACTATGCTTTAAACCTGAAGTTATTCCTCGAAAAAGCCCACTACAGCTTCATGGAATTTAACCCTGTTCTTCTCTCAAAGTTTAACAAGTCTCAGTCTTTAAGGCGTACCAAAACGGATGCAATTGATTCCATATCCATTGCCCGCTGGCTTATGACGGTTGATTACAAACCCTATCCAATAGGATTTTATCATACCTACGCGCTTAAGTCATTAACTCGTCTTCGTGACTCTCTTGTTAAACAGCGAAGCTTTTACATGGTTAAGATTACAAATGTCCTTGATCATGTCTTTCCTGAGTTTAAGCCATTTTTCAATAATCGGTTTAGCAAGACTGCTATCTACCTTTTAGAGAATTATGGTTCTGCCAAAAGTATTGCTAAGATGAATACTAGGTCCTATGATGCTTTGCGCAGTATCTCCAGAGGAAAATTCTCTATGCAAAAATTCCTAAAGCTCAAAGAATTGGCCAAGAATACAGTTGGCTGTGATCATGAACTTTTCACTTGCCAATTGAACAGTCTGCTGTCTTTGTATAAGCAATTAGCAAATGAGATTGCATCTCTTGAGAGGCAAATTGAATCTTTAATCGCTGAAATTGATCCCAAAACTTTATCAATACCTGGTATTGGTCCTCTGTCAACAGCTGTTATATATGCTGAATATGGTGATTTCTCAAAATTTAATTCCCCTGCTCAGATGCTTTCGTTTGCAGGGCTTGAACCAGGTTATTATCAATCAGGGACGTCGGAACATGGTGGCGGTATGGTTAAAAGAGGTTCTTCCCATCTTCGCTACACCTTGATGAATCTTTGCATTCCATTGATTCAATACAACATAACATTTGCGGAGTACTACCACAAGAAGCGTAATGAAGGTAAATCACACCGTGTGTCATGTTCTCACCTTGTTAAGGAGTTGATTCGAGTCATCTTTACTCTTGAAAAGAATGGAATTGATTTTGATCCAACAAAACTTCGCTGATTGTGTAGTGGCAATCAGTAACACTAAAGTCTGATTGCTTTTTGAAGTGATCTATCAAAAGGCTTGTTTCGTATGCCCATTTTTGTTTCAGTATTTTTTCAATAAAAATCATTGACTTTTAATAGTTAGTCACCTCACTATTAGTGTAGCAATATTTATGAAATATATCAAGAGAATATTTCATAAATATATTGACAGTACAATCCTAATAATATAATATGAAATATATAGAAAGAATATTTCATAACTCTGGCATGAGGAGGATTTGTATGAGTTCATATGTGCTTAATTTCAATGAGATTGATAGAACACATCTTATGGTTGTTGGAGGGAAAGGATTTAATTTGGGGGTGCTATCCAAAATTGATGGGATAATGGTCCCCGAAGGCTTTTGTGTCACAACAGGAGCGTACAGGAAAGCAGTGGAAAATATTGATGGTTTTAAAATACTGCTAGATCAATTATCGTCACTAAAAGCAAGAGACAGAGCTAAAATCAAGGAAATTAGCAGTAAGCTTCGCACAGCTATTGAAGAAAAGGAAATCAATAAAGAGATTGAGATGGAAATCATCAATAGTATATCCAAACTAGGTCAAGAGCATGCCTATGCTGTTCGTTCAAGTGCCACAGCTGAGGACCTGCCGTTTACTTCTTTCGCAGGCCAGCAAGACACTTACTTGAATGTGGTAGGTAGTGATTCAATCATAGAACATGTTAGGAAGTGTTGGGCATCACTATTTACAGAACGTGCCGTAATCTACAGAATACAGAATGGATTTGATCACCGCAAAGTATATCTATCAGTGGTGGTTCAACGAATGATTTTTCCTGAAGCTTCTGGCATCCTATTTACTGCTGACCCTGTCACATTCAACCGTAAAGTCATTTCCATAGATGCTAGCTTTGGACTTGGAGAAGCCATAGTGTCAGGTTTAGTTAATGCAGACAATTATAAAGTTCGAAATGGAAGCATTGTTGATAAGAAGATTTCCACAAAAAAAACAGCAATTTATCCTCAATGCAATGAAGGGACAGAAGTATGTGAAATAGAAATGGATAAACAGAATGATCAGACACTTACAGATGAACAGATCTTACAGCTTGAAAAAATTGGAAGACAAATTGAGACAAGCTTTACCAAACCTCAAGATATCGAATGGTGCTTGTATAAGGAGAAATTCTATATAGTTCAAAGTAGGCCCATCACTACTTTATATCCTCTACCGAAAGCTGAAGATAATAAAAACCGTGTATATGTATCCTTAGGTCATTTGCAGATGATGACTGACGACATAAAGCCATTGGGGATGTCGTTTTGTCAAATGCTATCTTTCTGGTTTGGGCAGAATCTTAAGTCGGCTGGCGGGAGACTTTTTATAGACGGGACATACGACCTATCATCACCTATTGGGAGAAGAGTGTTAATGTCCAGTACAGGTAATGCGGACATATTGATGAAGAATGCTCTTGTTAACCTGATGAAGAGGAAAGATTTCGTTAAAGGGCTCCCAAAAGGAAAAGGTACAATAAGCTCAGGAACAGGAGCACTGACATGGATTGTACCAGCGATTAAAGTGTACAGAAAAAATGATTCTGACACCATAAAAAATATAATTGCCTACAATGAAAAGCTCATAGACGATATGGAGAAGCAAATCAGAACATTATCAGGAGAAAAGTTGTTTGAATTCATTTCACAAGATACTAAGGAAATAAAAGGTGTACTGACTGGTCCTGAAAATATGAAGATGATGGTGGTTGGGGGGTATGTCACCAACTGGATAAATAAGAAAATGGAGAAATGGCTGGGAGAAAAGGGTGTTGCTGATATTCTTTCCAAGTCTGTAGAAAACAATATCACAACTGAAATGGGATTTGCACTTTTGGATGTAGCTGGTATTGTTGGGAAATATCCAGGAGTAGTCGAATACTTGAGGAATGCATCAGATGAGACTTTTTTTGAGGACTTAAGAAAAAAGGAAGGTGGAGAATTTGTTGCTGCAGCCCTGGAGGAGTTTCTGGTAAAGTATGGCATGCGTTGTCCTGGGGAGATAGATATAACGAAGCCTCGTTGGAGTGAGAAACCAACTGCACTGGTTCCAATGATTCTAAGTAGTATTAAGAGTGTTGAACAAATCTCAAGTACTGAAAAGTTCGACCAGGGACGTAGGGAAGCTTTGAATATGGAAGAAGAGCTATTAACTAGACTAAAACAATTGCCTGGTGGAAAGGGCAAGGCGAAAAAGACAAGAAAGATGATTAGGGTATTAAGAAATGTGATTGGATTCAGGGAATATCCTAAATATTCCTTTATTAAGCGGTTTCAGATCTATAAAAACGCACTTATGAAAGAAGCTGACGCATTGCTGGAAAAAGGTCTAATAAAGAAGACTGAGGATGTTTATTATCTTTCTTTTCATGAATTTTGGGAGGTTGTAAAGACTCAAAATCTTGATTATACAATTGTTGAAGAAAGAAAAAGAGACTATGATTTATATGAGAATCTGACGCCTCCTAGGGTAATGACTTCAGAGGGAGAAGTGATTTCAGGACAGTATAATACCAACAATATACCTGAAGGAGCTTTGGTTGGAGTGCCGGTTTCATCGGGAATCGTTGAAGGAACAGCTAGGGTTGTGATGAAGCTGGAGGATGCAAACATTGAAGAGGGAGATATACTAGTGACATCATTCACGGACCCTAGCTGGACTCCGCTGTTTGTATCAATCGAGGGATTGGTGACAGAGGTAGGGGGATTAATGACCCATGGGGCTGTTGTGACCCGCGAGTATGGCATAGCGGGAGTGGTAGGTGTTGAAAATGCAACTATGTTAATAAAGGATGGGCAACGAATTAGAGTTAATGGTACGGAAGGTTATGTGGAAATATTAGAATAGAGATGAGTTTATATTCTATTGAATCAATATCGATGACTATCCTAAAGGGAGGGTGTGCTGCCTCTTGAACAGTGAGAATAGCAATGGGAATGAACGTGAAAATAGGAAAGGTCCTGTAAATATCAACTTTATTCTATTCCTATTCGGGAGAGTAGTATCCGACACTGGAACCAGTATCCAGATGATGATTATGCCCCTATATATTATTGACGCGGGTGGAACGGCTGCAACCGTGGGAGTTTTCTCCTTCCTATCCTTAATGCCTGCACTACTTGTATATCCTTTTGCAGGAGTAATTGGAGACCGCAGGAATAGAAAGATAATTATGGTTGTAACAGATTTCGTTAATGCAGGAGCTATTTTAGGATTGGCACTGCTATCTAATTGGGGTGTAATGAGACTATCATTCCTATTAATTGTACAGGTGGTTATTTCATTAATGAACGGATTGTTTGAACCTGCCACAAGGGGTATGCTACCTCAATTGGTAAAAAAAGAGGAGTTGACCCGCCATAATTCCATAGTTGCATCCACAAGGAGTGCTTCTATACTTCTGGGGCCAGTCATAGGGGCCCTATTGTACGCAAGTTTTGGAGTGACACTGGTATTCGTTGCAAATGGAGTTTCATTTATGATATCCGGAATTAGTGAGATGATAATTCGGTATACCCATATTAAGCAGGAAGCGCCAGATGGTCCAAAGGGAATGCTTAATGACTTGTTTGAAGGTGTAAGATTTGTTTTACAAAACAAACTTATACGTAAGTTGAGCTTCTTTCTTTTAGTAAGCTATTTTGTCATACAACCAATTTTCAGTGTGATTTTGCCATTGTTTTTTAAGAAAAGCTTATCATTTTCAGATGCGCACTATGGATATCTGCAGACAATCATCATACTGGGTGCATTAATTGGGAGTGTCATGGTTGGGTATCTTTTTGGGAAAGAAGTAAGGATGTCCAAGCCTCTGGTTATGGGAAGCAGCATTCTATTGAGCTCTATGTTTATTTTCTCGATCTTGCTTTTTCCAAAAAGCTTGTATATATTTGGGAATGATTCGACCATCTATTTCATTTTACTGGCATCTATTCTATGTATGTTCAGCGCTGGAAGTATGTTCATATCAATCCCTGTTCAGTCCTTTATTCAACAAGCAACTCCAAATGAATATATGTCCAGGGTCTTTTCATTGGTCAATATGATATCTCGCGGTGGAATACCATTTGGTGCATTGATGTATGGAACGATTCTAGAAAGAGCTGAAATGCACTGGACAATGTTGATTACCACAGTATTGATGATCTTTGCAATGACAATGTTACTGATTTCTCTATCGAGGTCATATAGCGATAGATAGGGTATGTCCAGTATCCAACCAAGAATAGATTCACCATTGTTTAGAATGGAAATCTCTTATTTTGTATTATTGTAAGAAGTAAGTATTATAAAGTTAGATGTAAAAATCTTTATAAACTAAAAACCTCGACCAGGTCTCAATTGAGAACAGCCGAGGTTTTTAACAGATTTATTTCTAATATTCTGGTGGCAGCGCCATCATCTCTTCATAGTTGAACACAGGACCATCAACGCACATGTAGTGGCCTCCAACTTTAGAGTAACAGCATTTTCCTGCACCATAGAGCATAAGAGTCCTAAGTATTTTTAGAATGTTAAATATGCAGATTATATTTAAGGCCTGAAATATGGTTATGAGCAAGTAATCTCTGAATAAAAGCTATAAAAGTCTTGAAAGGGAAATTCTCTCTGATAGCTTTGGAATACTCAAGCTTTATACTGCCTTCAAGGTTTCTTGTTATTAAAATCAATAGTAAATCAAAAACACGGGACTCAGATTAAGAGTTCCGTGTTTACCATTTTAGCCAATAATAATTAAGTGTTTATATAAATGCTGGTTGGATAATAATCTAGCCGAGCAATCTAACCAGAAGTTCCTGCAAGTTGGAGACATGCATTTTCTGGTAGATGTGAGATATGTGCTTATGAGTAGTAGATTGGGAAATATGAAGAGACTTGCTAATCATAGTCGGCGAAACTCCTTGGCATAGAAGATTTACAACCTCTATCTCCCTCTCAGTCAATTCCGTAGTATCCCAGGAGATTTGATCAATACCCTTCTGAACTGTCTGCTGATGGAAATAATTCTTATGAAGATTGTTTAGCAACGGAATTAACAAAGACAAAGTTAGTAATTCGTTATCTGTAAATTTTTCGTCGTTAGTTTTATCAAGGGCAAATACGGTTCTAGGCATACCATTAAGATCATATAGGCAAAACCCAAGGGAGTATTTCAGACCACGGGGACGAACATAGTCAGGAACAAATTCAGTAGAAGCTTCCTTTTCCCATTCTATTACATTTATTGTAGGTTTGTTTGGATTCTCTCTAGGATTTTTACTAATGGAGTATCGTGCATTTTCAATCTTTGAATAGTATTCGAGGTACATGGTGCTCCAATGTTTGTCAATATTCATGAGATATTGATTTTGTACCCTTCTATTTCCATCGAGAAAGTAAATGAGTGACTGATCAAAATTGCATAGCTCTTTAAGGTTATTCATAACAGAGATTGAAAATGACTTTGGGTCGCTCTCATTTCCGCAGGAGATGGCAAAGTCATAAATTTTTTGCCAAGGAATATTTGGATTAGTATTCATCTTCATTACCTCCAAATTCCACATTAAAAGACTAAATGTCTGAAACCATTTCTATAGGGTAGATTCGAATCTAGCATGTATTGTTAGTGTTAATCAAACGTATCTATTTATTATATCAACATACAAGTAGTTTGACAATTCTAAAAACTGATTATATTTAATACTCATGTCTGCCTATTATAAGCAAATATTGTTTCTGATATCATTTGAAGTGAGATAGTAGCAAGAAAAAACTGGAAAGATACCAAAGGGATTATTAACAAATGATGAAAGGAGAAAAGAAAATGGAAAAAGAAGAAATGAACAGAATGTACAGTCCTTTCCCCAAGATGTCTATGGCAAAAAAGGGACGTAAGACGATTCACTACCTACAGAAGCTGAAGGAAGAGGGAACACATATTGTACAGCACTGCCCGAGTATGCTGGGGCCAATGTTTACAATGGCTGCTGAAATGGCGGGCATTGATATTTGTCGTCTACCTCCATCCAATGGAAGAATAGGACCTGATGAGGCGTTGAAACGTTCAATGGAATGGATTGGAGAAAATCGCAGCGTTGCTCCACGCATCCATATCAACTACGTAACTGATACAATTGCCTTCACTTCCAAGGAAGAAGCATTAGCAAACTTTTCCAGATTCCATATTGCGGGTGCTGACTCCGTTTTACCTATGGGAATCAACAACGAGACGCTTGAATATGTAGCAAATAATCATGTAATCGTTTATGGACATGTAGGAGCTATTTCAGGTTGGCAAACCATGGGCACACATGGCGGATATAAACTGCTGGGTAAAACTGCAGAGGATGCAATGAAAATTTTCAGACAAGCCTATGAATATCAGGAAAGTGGTATGAAGGCCATGTCTATTGAATTAACGCCGACCGAGGTAAGCAACGCTATAGCGAAGAAACTCCGCGTACCAGTGATAAACATAGCAGCCGGGGGTGCTTGTGACGGAAGTGAAATGGTTGATGCTGACCTATTTGGACTGATGGCTAAGCCTGCCACCCACGCCAAGACATATTCTTACTTCTTGAAATTTGCCGCTGAAACCTATGGAGCCTGGGCAAATGATGTCAGAACAGGAGGATATCCAGAAGATAAACATGGATTCCATATGGAAGAAAAAGAATTGGACAAGTTTTTGAATGAATTGGAACAAAAATATTAATTGTAATTGTAAATTGGGGGGGTAGTTAATATGAATATTGATGCCCAAGACATTTATTCAATGGCTCAAAAGAGCACTGCTGGACTAAGCAGTTTGACAGAGGTTTTTTATGAAGATGTGGTCGGGAAAATAGCTATCGTAACTGGAGGTGCAACAGGACTCGGTTATAATGTAGTAAACCGTTTGGTAGAGGCTGGTGCCAAAGTTGTTATTGCATCCAGGAAAGATAGTATTGGTAAAAAAGCTGAAGCTGAACTCCAATCAAAAAACTATGACGTAAAATGGTTTCAAACAGATGTAAGTAAGGTTGAGGACTGCTATTCAGTTGTAGATTATACAGTCAAACAATATGGTTGTGTAGATATTGTCGTAGCTAATGCCGCAATTTGGTCAATGTATTCCTTTTTGGATATGCCTGAGGAAGCTTTTGATGCTGTTATAAACACCGACCTAAAAGGTGAATATTTTATAGCTCAAGCCGCTGCACGTATCATGGTAGAACAAAAGAGAAAAGGAAAGATAGTGTTTATTTCCTCCGTGGCTCATAAGGGTTCAGATGCTGCAAAGTTAGGAATGATGACTCACTACAATGCAGCAAAAGGAGCAATAGTAAGTATGACAAAAGGGATAGCTAAAGAGTTGCGTCAATATGGGATTAGTGTAAATTGCATTGCTCCTGGTGGAATGCTCACGGCTGGCGCATTGACTAACAGTACAGAGGCAAGCAGCTTTTATGGTCAAGAACTACTGGATGAGCGATCAAAATATGGGCGAGAGACACCCATGGTTACAAATCCAGATGAAGTAGCCCTTGTAGTATTTGCAATGTGCACAAAAATGTCTGATTTCATTGTTGGAGAAACAATTGATGTGGATGGAGGCTCATTGTTAAGCTTTCAGGCTAAACCTTGGAGCTATAACATAGAAGGATGCATACCTGGTCCAAAAAAAGAATAATATCCCAAGAACAATCCCCCTTAAGCATTTGACTCTAGGGGGATTGTTTATTAAGAGATTATAGTTAGGTTACTAGGGAGCGGTAGGGTGATTAATATTGCTTTTTAAAGCTTTATTTGTTATTCTTACCGCTGCACTCTTATCTAGAAGGCAGAGCTAGTAGCTCTGCCTTAAAACATGTTCAAAACCGATAGATTAAATATCTCAAGAGTTTAATTTGGTCCACAATTCTAATATTCTGGTGGCAGCGCCATCATCTCTTCATAGTTGAACACAGGACCATCAACACACATGTAGTGGCCTCCAACTTTACAGTGGCCGCATTTTCCTGCACCGCACCGCATATGGGTCTCAAGTGTAACAAGTATGTTTGTTGGCTTCATGCCAAGATCCATCAGGTCTCTTGCAAGCTTCTTGATCCTTTCTGGAGATGCACATAATAGTGCGGTAGTGTTCGACCAGTCAAGGTCAAGGTCCGGAAGTAGATCATTTACATAGCCACTATATGCATCCACCTTATCAGTTGGGTCCTTCAATGCATATTTTACCGTCAGGTTCGGTACCTTGGCCCACTCTATCATTTCTTCCTTGTAAAGGAGCTTCTCATATCTGAGGGCACTGGCCATTACAAAGACCTGCTTGAAATCCTCGTGGTTGACCATAACAGGTTCAATTACAGTTCTTAGAGGTGCCATGGCAACTCCAGATCCAATGAATATAAGGTTTCTTCCTTTAAGAGATTCATATGGGAAGGCTCTTCCATAGGGCCCCCTCAATCCAACCTTGTCCCCTTCCTTCATCTGGAATAGCTTGTCTGTTACTGAACCAACGTTCTTAAAGTCAAATACAAGCTCATCAGTCATTTCTGGTCCGTAGGGTATGGATAGTGGGACTTCTCCTTCTCCAAAAACCGTTACCTGGAAGAACTGGCCTTTGTGCTCATAGTTCTTGTGCAGATCAGGGTCGTCGTACTTCATGAAAAGTCGCTTGATATCAGGAGTTTCCTGCTTCACCCTGGTAATTGTTGCTACATCTGGAGAAAACAGTCCGTTTTGGGATTTTATTTCCCGGTCCATGATCTCGTGACGTATCTTGGTGATCTGGTGTATTGCAGGTGGCTCAGGATTTTCCTTTGCAGCCTTTTGGATCTTCCCAATGATGTCGATTATGCTTATATAGGTTGGACATACATCTGTGCATCTTCCACAGCCGGAGCAGCCCTTGTAGCCAAATCTCTCCTCAATGTATTTCAGCTTGTCATAGATTCTATACCTAACCCTTGAAATGGCATCCCTTGGATTGTGGTGCTCAGCATTTCTTGTGAAATGGTCGATTTGACAGGAATCCCAATATCTGACACGTTGTCCATGATTCTCGTCCAGGTTTTCCTCAACGACATTGAAGCAGGTACAGGTCGGGCAAACGTTGGTGCATCCCGTACAGCCAATACATGCATTGGCTTCATCAAGCCAAAAGTCGGCATTGAAGGTTTTTGCCATGTCATCCCAAAGGTTTGTCAGATCCATCTTTAGCGGGAAGCTTTCCTCAACCCTTGCCATCAGATCGTTCTTTTCCTCAAGAATACTGTCATCTATCTCCGTGAAGAATGATTCTGCCTTGTTAATTAGCTCCTGTCCCCTTGGGGTGTCCACTTCCACCAGGTAGTGGGAATCAAATGGGGTGAGGGCAAGGTCATGACCCATGGTGGAAAAAACTCCAGTTCCAACTGAAGTGCAGAAGCAGTGTTGACCTGCCTTAAGGCAGTTTACTGCAATTATGGTTGTCTCATCTCTTCTTGACTTGTAGTTTGGGTCTGGAAATTCTCCCAGGTAGAATCTGTCAGTATATGCAATACCGTAGGTATCACAGGCTCTGACGCCGAACAGGATTCTGTTCTTGGAATGATTATGGGCAAGACCCTCCACTTCCATCTCTTCTCCGTCAAAACACCACTTGAACAGGCCTTCCTTCTGTTCAAAAACCATCTCTTTAACCGGCAAGGTCAGATTGATGTAGTCCTCGGTTCGTTCGCCTTCCCCTAGAGGCAACAGTTGGATATCCCTTCCCTTGCCGACAGGAACATATACAGAACTGTCCTCATTCCAAATGTCCAGCACCTGGTCCAGGTTGTCTCTATTTAGTGTATACAGTCTATTTGCTTCCATTATTCCACCTCGATTCTTACGGCCGAAACCTTCAAGGCCGGGATATTTATTATTGGATCCAGATTTTGCCCCGTCAGTCTGTTTGCTGGTGATTCTGCAAAATGGAAGGGAACGAAAAGCGTCTTCTCATTTATGCGGTTTGTTATCAATGCCGGTGCAACAATACTTCCCCTTGCAGAGGTGATCCTTATGGGTTGATGGTCCTTTATTCCCAGTTCTTCAGCATCCTTGGTGTGTATTTCAACAAACCCTTCAGGATACTCCAGAGCCAAGGTCCAAACCTTACGGGTCATGGTACCTGTATGGTACATATGGGTAACCCTTCCAGTCGTGAGGATAAATGGGTATTCCTCACTTCGCTGGTCTCCAATATACTCAAAATCATTTACTGTAAAGAGCCCTTTGCCTCTTTTGAACTCGCCAACGTGAAGAATAGGAGTTCCTGGGTGATCCTTATCCGGGCATGGCCACTGAAGTCCAACCTCCTGTATACGGTCATGGCTGATGCCTCCGTAAATTTCTGTAGCTGCATTGATTTCGTCCATTATGTCAGATGGACCTTCGTAGTTTACATCCATGCCTATTCGCTTCATGATTTCCACCATTATTTCCCAGTCTGGCTTGGAATCTCCAATTGGTTCAATAACCTTATGTATCATCTGTACTCTTCTATCAGTATTGGTATAGGTTCCATCCCTTTCAAGGAAGCTGGAAGCTGGCAATACAACATCTGCAAACTCAGCGGTTTCAGTCAGGAATATGTCCTGTACCACAAGAAATGGAACCTTCTCCAGACAGTGTATTGTGTGGGTCTGGTCGGGATCCGAAAGCACAGGGTTCTCTCCCACTATGTAGGCTGCCTTCATTGTACCTTCGTCCATGAGGTTGAACATCTGGATGATGTTTCTTCCCCTAAGGCAGGAAAAGTCTCCCCAGACCTTGGTGAAGCGTTCCTTGGTTTCTGGCCATTCAGGTCGTTGATAACCAGGCAGGAAATCAGGCAAAGCACCCATGTCTCCGGCTCCCTGGACATTGTTCTGCCCACGAAGTGGATTGATACCAGTGGAAGGTCTACCCACATGTCCAGTTATCATGGCAAGGTTTGCCAGTGCCCTGATGCTCTTGACAGCTGTAGTTTGTTGTGTCACTCCCATGGTGAAGAGGATCATGGCCTTGTCGGTTGTAGCATATTTACGGGCGAATTGTCTGATGGTATCTGCTGGAACCTTGGAAATGGATTCAGCCCATTCTGGAGTGCAATCCTTGACGGACTCCTTCATCTCTTCATAGTTTTCCGTTCTGTTATTGATGAATTCCTCATCAATTAGATTTTCTTCAATGATTACATGGATCATTGCATTGATCATCGGCAAGTTAGTACCTGGCTCGATGGGAGCATAGCCATGAGCAAAGTCTGTAAGTCGAATTTTCCTTGGGTCAACTACATAAAGCTCTGCACCCTTATCAAGTGCCTCAAATATTCTTGTACTGGCCAGTGGATGCTGCTCAGTTGTGTTGGAGCCAATAACCATGATCAGCTCAGCATCGCTGATATCATTCATGGTGTTTGTTGCGCCACCTGTTCCGAATGAAGTAGAAAGACCTTCTACCGTCGGACTGTGTCAGAGGCGGGCGCAGTGGTCGATACTGCTTGTCTTAAGGCCGGCCCTTGCCATTTTGGCCATGAGATAGTTCTCCTCGTTGGTACACCTTGCTGAAGAAATAAGACCAATTCGATCGGTATTGTCTTCATCCAACATGGCATTTTTAAACCCTTCTGCAACCCTGTCCAATGCCTCATCCCAGGTTGCTTCTTTGAATGTACCGTCATCCTGGCGAATCAAGGGACTGGTTAGACGACGTGAATCCCTTACAAATGCAAACCCATGCCACCCTTTTGAACAAAGTCTTCCTTTACTGACCACGTGATTATAGCTTGGTGAGATGCCTAGAATTGTGTCATCGTCTGCCACATTCACATAAATACCACAGCCACAACCACAATAGCCGCAAGTGGTTTCTACACGTTTCAACAAAATCCCTCCTTCTTTTAAATTGGATAAATTTCATAATATTCACTCTATAATTTTACCATACAGTCATGATTAATAGCAATCATAGTTAGGCTATCCATTTCATTTTGGAACAACTAATGAAAGCGAAGGGATCCGTTTTCAGTGCATTTTCTGTCCTTGAGACCTAGGATATTTGCACCAATCCCAGTTATGGTGTATAATGGTTCAGCACTGATTGAAATAGAAGGAAGCCAGGTAAAAGTAAAATAATATATGTGTTAATACAGATAGTGAGTCTTAATGCCATATCAAAGGAGAAGTTATATTGTCATTTAAAGAATTAAATTTAATTGAGCCAATTCAGAAGGCTTTAAAAACTGAAGGGTATTCAGAGCCTACCCCCATACAGGTAAAGGCCATTCCACAATTGTTAAAGGGGAAGGACCTGCTGGGTTGTGCTCAAACAGGGACAGGTAAGACAGCTGCCTTTGCAATCCCCATACTACAGGGGATACATTCAGAAAAACAATCAACCAAGGGTAATAGGCAGATAAAGGCACTGGTGGTTGCACCCACAAGGGAGCTGGCCATACAAATTTCAGAAAGCTTCAGATCTTACGGAAGAAATCTTGGATTAAGGACCTTGGTCATATATGGTGGTGTCGGTCAGAATCCGCAAACCAAGGAATTGCGTCAAGGAGTGGACATTCTGGTTGCAACACCTGGAAGATTGCTGGATCTTATCAATCAAGGCTTTGTAAGTCTTAAGAACATTAAATACTTTGTGCTGGATGAAGCAGACATGATGCTGGATATGGGAATGTTAAAGGATGTCAGAAAGATTATTGCCTTTATACCAAAGGTCAGGCAGACTATGTTCTTTTCAGCAACCATGCCAACTGAAATCGGTGAATTGGCCAAATCCATATTGAATGATCCGGTTAGAATAGATGTCACACCGGTATCATCCACGGTTGATATAATAGAGCAGGAGGTATATCCTGTGGACAAGGGAAATAAGACCAATTTGCTCATTCATATACTGAAGGACAAGAAAATCGAATCCGCATTGGTATTTTCAAGGACCAAGCACGGTGCCAATAAAATAGCTGCATCCCTTTCGAAAGCAGGGTTTACAACTGAAGCAATACATGGGAACAAATCTCAAACCGCAAGGCAGTTGGCATTGAGTAATTTCAAGAATAGAAAAACAAGGATACTGATTGCAACGGATATAGCTGCAAGAGGGATAGATATAGACGAGCTTTCACATGTCATAAACTTTGACCTGCCTGAGGTACCTGAAACTTATGTCCATAGAATTGGCAGGACTGGAAGAGCTGGTCTGGGGGGCAAGGCAATATCATTTTGTGACTATGGAGAAAAACCATTGCTTCGTTCGATTCAAAAACTTACCTCAAAACCAATTGAAGAGGTAACGGATCATCCATATCCACTTGTGGATACGACCATCAAGCCAAAGGAAAGGTCAAGCAGAAGACCTTCCACTGCTAAGTCATCTCCATCAAACGAGCCTAAGCAAAAGGGCAAGGAAGCTAAGAACGGCAAGGTTAGAAGAGAGAAAAGAGCAAACGAATCAAAGAAAACAACTTCAAAGAAAAATGAAAAGAGGAAAAATGTTCACTGGAGTAGCAGGTAGCAGGACATAAAATCTCAAGTATTGACATAAAAGCCAGAGTGATTAATCACTTTGGCTTTTTTCAAGAGAATTTACCTTGTTGCAGCAATATTCATTTACATTTCAGATTCACAGAAACTCAAATGTATTCCGCAAGTAAGAATATGCTCCTGGAGCACAGAATTGCTAGAATATATGGTAAAATGTGACTATAGAATTGAAACAAGGGGGAAAATCGATGAAAAAAATGGGATTGTTAGGTGGAATGAGTTGGGAATCCTCACTTGAGTACTACAGGATAATCAACAAAGAAGTAAAATCCAAGCTAGGAGGATCTCATTCAGCCAATTGTCTGATGTATTCCTTTGACTTCCAAGAGATTGAGGATCTTCAGCATAAGGGAGAATGGGAAAGACTAAAAAAATTGATGGTTGATGAGGCAATGAAGCTGAAGAAGGCTGGTGCTGAGTTTATTGTGATCTGTACAAACACCATGCATCTGATGGCCCCTGACATTGAAGAGAACACGGGTTTGAAGGTGATCCACATAGCAGATGCAACAGGGGATGAGATAATCAAGAGGGATGTCAACAAGGTCTTGCTCCTTGGGACAAAATTTACAATGGAAGGAACCTTCTACCGGGAAAGACTTGAGAAAAAAGGTATTGAAGTTCTAATACCTGGTGAATCAGATAGACAGGTAATTCATGATATCATATACAATGAACTGATCCTTGGAAAATTTAATCCGGAAAGCAGACGAAAATATGTTGATATAATAAACAAAGCAGCTGATATAGGTGTAACTGGGGTTGTACTGGGTTGCACAGAGATTCCATTGCTGATTAAGGATAAGGATGTGGACATTGAGGTATTTGATACCACTGAAATTCATGCAAAAGCTGCTGTTGAGTATGCCACAGAGGATTAACCATTCAATATCAGTGTGTGAGAATAGATATTTTCTGCATAAGACTGATACCGATGGAATATAGCATCATGTAGTGCCCAGGTGCTTAAGAAAGTTTTCCCAATGGTTGAATCAAGTTGCAAAGAATGAGAGGATTATGGTTGATCCAACCATAATAACATTGCTGTAGCTATGCATGATCATGGGGTAATACATGCTGCCGCTTTTTTCATAGCAAATGCCATAGAAAATGCCAAGCACAAATGAAAGAAACAACTGTGATGCATTATATGTTATTCCAAAAGGTTCAAAGGAGAAGCCCATATGGGCCATTGCGAAAACCACTGCTGCAAGAAGATTTGCCAGGCTGATATGTTGTGAGATAGTTTTTCCTTTTATTAGCATGGTAAATATTGTGATGGCAAAACCCCTAAAAATCAATTCCTCTGAAGGGCCAGACAATAGAAGTTGAAATCCCATATAGCCGGCAATGTTTTTTTGGGTCAATGGGAATTGAAAGGCCTGGAAACTGTTGGTCAAAATCAATATGGCGAAGGATACAAGGGTATATATTGTAAAGTATTTTATGAACCTCAAGGTTATCATCTTGCCGATGTTTTTTTCTCCCCATTTGAAACCAAAATCCAAATTGAATTTTTTAGTCAGCAATACCATGATCAATATAAAAACAGCTGCTTGAAAAATGTGATGCACTGAAATCCAAGCAAAGGAATCATCGGGATCAATGGCAGAGTAGTCAAACAGGCTGGCAAAAAAGCCAGCAGCTCTTGGAACAAAGAGAATGAAAAAGGATGTGGCAATAGTGAGGGTTAGATTTTTAACATTTTCCATGACTGCCTCCTTTGTGCAAGTCTGATACTTTATTCAGCATTAGTGTATCTTAATTGAGGTTCAAAATCCAGACATAATCTTCAAAAGAGCGTTACAAACTGAAAAAGCATTGATATGAGGCACGAAAAAAACTTTGAATTGGAGGCTGATTTTATGGAAGTGAAGACATATGCCATCATAAATCCTTTTAAGATCAATATCGACCCGATGGAAAGATTACTCCTCCTGAACTTTGAAAAAGATCCGGATGCATTGTATATTGGATTTGAGCCCCAGGTATTTGAGGATAATATTCATGGAAAAGGTCATATCGTGATTGGATGGAGAGCTGATGGCAGGGTGGATGTCTATTATCAGCGGAGTTTGAAACTTGATCCCAGAACGTATGATATTGCAGGCAAAGGACTGGCTGATATGGTTGAAACAGAGTTCACCGCAGCGTCCTATGAAGTCAATGATTTTGGAGTTCAGGCATACTATGAGTTTAACACCATTGACAATAGACCAGTATTAATTAGAATCAGTGAACAGAACCCCAGGAAGAGAAAGCCATTTGGCTTGCTTGCCCCTATGGGTGATGCTGCAGAAAATCCTTCTGCGATGCCACTGGTGCTTCTGAATGACTTTTATTTCATACGTAAGAACAATACTGAAGCCAAAATAAGCATTGACGGGAAACTGCACAAGCTTGACGAATTGCCTGTTCCGATGGATGGCACAAGAATGTTTTATGCGCGTTACAGTACAGAACCTCTCATTGCAACCATCAACCCTGCTTGTGATGATGAGTTGAAACCTTTTGAGATTGAGCACCAACAAAGGGTGGCAAGCTTAGAGGATCAGGATATCGAGCTGGAATGGCTTGAAGATAAGCCTTACATAAGGAGAATTACACAAAAGAATGGAGTCCACCCGGTGACTGTGTCCTTTAAAGGAGCTTTTCCAGACATCAGATTCTTGAAAAACAATACTGTATTCAGCGGAGAGTTTGAAATAAAAGGGCATCCTTCCACTGGAAAGATTGGTGGTAACTATAAGGTTGAGAAGAATGACGCAATAAAGATTAGAATCATCCCTGCAAAGGGATGGGAGCCAATCCCCACGAAATTATCACTTCGCCTCATGTACAGTGTGGCTAAAATCTTCAAAAAGTGGCCAACGACATATGAGTGGACGGCACATATCCAAGAGAGTGGAAACGGAGTCTATCATATGCGGTCGAGATGGGACAGGAAAAGGTAGTGAGTAAATAAGAATTAAGATAACAAAAGAAATACCAGGGACAGTCCCTGGTATTTTTGCGTTGTGCCATAAATCATTTCATTAGCTCCTGGTAATTGTTTTTGGTAACCGGTTGATTGTAGATCAGATATCCAGGCTCCATATTGATTGCATAATGGGACATGGTGAAATGCAGGTGAGGTCCAGTTGAGAACCCGGTAGATCCAACCCCCCCAATCAATTGACCCCGTTTTACCATATCACCTTTTGACACAAACATTTTCTCGAGATGGAAATAGACACTAAACAGTCCTTCCCCGTGGTCAATGACAATGCTGTTTCCAGTCAAGGTAAGGTTCATGGCCAAGGTGACCTTGCCTGAGTTGGTTGCAAGAACATCTGTATTGGTTGGTGCGGCAATATCAAGCCCGGAATGCCTGTAGGTTGTCGGGGCACCGTTTACAGTTCGAGTTTCACCGAATTCAGTTGTTATCCTTCCCTTTGTTGGCAATATGAAGGGGTCAGAATAGTACTTGACCGAAGATGAGACCTCACGGGAAGGGTTGAAGTATTTTCTGTACTGGGTGTAGGCTTCCTCATTTCTAGTGCTTGCTTCCACATTTGGGTCCACCGTCAGGTATTGTACCCTGAAATCCCTTGAAACTATTTCAACGTTCTTTGTTATTGTGTCTCCAGTGCTTGAATCAGTCAGCTTAAGGCTGTAGACTCCCGGTGAGGTATGGTAATTGGTTGGGATGTAGCCGTGTATCACTCCACCAGAATCATACCATTTGAACCCAGGGTAAAGGTTTTGTACCAGTGACAATCCGGAAGGACTGCTTGCATGATATACGTTTATCCTTATCATGTCTCCCTGCTGAAGTCTGTCCTTTGAAACTGTTACATTCACCGGAAGGGATTCATTCTCAATTATTCCCTGTCTAAGCAAAAGCCTATAGGTAATGACAGCGGCCTCTGCCCTATTGGCAAATTGGTCCGGGGCAAAGGTTCCATTTGGATAGCCTGATATTAGCTCCAATGCAACAGAGGCGATGGCATTCTTCCTATAATCGGGAGAAACAGAACTGAAGTCGCTTAATCCTGTGCTTGCCTTGTAAAGGGCGGAAGAATCGATTTTGCCACCAGATTGGGTATAGGCGTTGACCACTATACTTGCCATTTCCTCTCTGGATATGTTCCTGTTTAATGCTGTTTCATCCATATTGCCAAATTCATTCGAGCTTATAAGACCGCTTCTGATGGCAGCTTCAATATATGGTTGTCCCCAGAACTCAACACTTTTCCTACCTCGCACATAGGTCCCCTGAGAGTTTACTATAAGTGAAATGAATTCTATTCTTTTTATATTGTCATTGGGCTTGAAGGTTCCATCAGGATATCCTGAGATGGCCTTGTAATCGGAAACCGTCTCCACATAGGATTTTGCCCAGTGGTTGTCCACATCCCTAAAGCTTGCAGCAAAGGAGGGTGAAGAGCCAGCTGCTACTGATGAAACAATAATGCAAAGAGCCAGGATAAGTATGAATACGCGGTTACTATATCTTTGGGACATATTGTGCACTCCTTTCAAGAAACCTATGCTGATATCTACTCGTACATTAACTATATTATATCTCATTTGACTGTGTCATTTCATTACAAGGAAATGACAATAACTATTTTCAGGAAACCATCCTCAAGTGCAGTTGGTTTCAATTATACTCGAAACCCGTGAAGGATTAAAAGGATACAAAGGTTATTTAGTCAGTTAAAGCGGGTATTATTAAATAGAGAAGCTTTAATCAAAGTTTTTCCTAGAAATAGATATCAACATGGAAATGGTCAAGTAATCCTGGTTTTTAAAGCTTTAGGTATCAGCTGCATTGGTTTAGGTGAGAGGAGGAAAGGTTATGAAGAAAACAAGGGTAATCTCCTTATTGTTGGCATTGTTACTTATTATTACAATCACACCAGGATATGGTCAGACAATACTACATGATAAAGAAGCTAGAAGTCTATATGAGCTTAAGCTATTTCAAGGGGTAAGTACATCGGAATTTATTCCTGATCTGGGAAGTATGAGCAACAGGGAGCAGGCAATGACAATTATTGCAAGGGCATTACAGTGGGAGCTTGACATCAATGAGAGAAGTCCTTTTGGCGATGTAAGTGATTGGGCCCAGCCATATGTAGCAAAGGCCTTCAAAATGGGAATAACCAATGGTATAAGTCCTTCTGAATTTGGAGCAAAACGAAATGTGACCCAAAGAGAGCTGGCAACCTGGATGCTGAGGGCATTGGGGCATGATGGGATTGAAGCCTGGGAAAGGACCGCAGAGCTCAGTGGATACATCGGAACAAGGCTGGATGCATCGAGGATGAATGTTCCAATAAACCGTGACGTGCTTGTGGGAATGCTATTTTCCTTCATGAAGGAAGGGAAAGAGGTGTCCGGGAAGGAGACGTTGATACAGCAATACATTGAAAAGCATCCTGAGTATGAGTCCATAGCTAGAAGGCATGGAATGATTCCTTTTGAGGGAGAACAGATTGAAATGACTAGCATCGGCTTGGTTCTTGATCCTCTGGGAGTTGAGGAAAGTAGTATAAACAGGATGGCTTGGGAGGGTATAAAGAGATTCCAGCAGGAGAAGGAGTTTGTAAATACCTACAGCTTCTCGGCAGCTCCATCGGATTCCGATTTGATGTGGCCATTTAATGAGGAACTTGCAAAAGAGAGGGATGTAATTATTGCAGTGGGATTTATTTTTACGGATCCCATAGATCATTTTTCGGATTTGAAGCCAGACAAAAGATTTATTCTTATTGATGCATATATTGAAAAGCCAAATGTAACAAGTGTACTGTTCAAAGAGGAAGAGGGTAGTTTCCTGGCTGGTGTCGCAGCTGGAATGAAGGCTGTTGAATCAGGAGCAGAAAAGGTAGGATTCATCGGGGGAATTGATTTTGAACTGATTCAGAAGTTTGAAGCGGGATATGAGGCTGGAGTGAAGGCTGTAAGTCCATCAATCGAGGTAGTGATTGATTATATTGGAAGCTTTACAGATGAGTCCTTGGCTAAAGAATCAGCAGCTAGAATGTATGATGTTGGAGCAAATGTAATTTACCATGCGGCAGGTCCTGCTGGCATGGGAGTAATCGAAGAGGCAAAGTACAGGACAGAAAGTGGTAAGGCTGTGTGGGTAATAGGTGTGGATGTAGACCAGTATGAGGATGGGTTATATGATGGGGGCGAGTCAGTGGTGCTTACCTCCATGGTCAAGAAATTTGACAATGTAGTGTTCAATTCTTGCGAACATGTAATTGTTGAGGGATTGAACGGAGCCACCTTGTTTTTTGGTATTGACAATGATAGTCTTGGATTGCCTGATGTAAATCCTAATCTGAGTCAGGACACGATCCAAAAGATCGATGGATTCAAGGATAGGATCATTTCCGGAGATATTGAAGTGCCATTGGAGCCAACAAGACTAAGGTAGGCCACAAGTTAAGTGGAGTGAAAAGATACCAGGAGGACATTCCCACCTGGTATCTTTTATTTATCAGGATAGTGGGTAGAAGTATTACATCAAGGCAGGTACAAGGAGGATTGAAATGAAGGAAGAAAGAGTTACATCAGCTGACCAAAAATACGAGATTATGGAAAAGCTCAAAGTTAGATTTGACGAAAACATGATTAGGCACAAAGATATGAAGTGGTCTGATGTTGAAGCAAGACTCAAGGAACACCAGGAAAAGCTCTGGTCCCTTTATGAAATGGAGAGGACCGGTGGAGAGCCTGATGTTGTTGCCTATGATGAAGGGAAGGACGAGTTTATTTTCTTTGACTGTGCTGTGGAAAGTCCCAAGGGTAGAAGAAGCTTATGCTACGACAATGAAGCCTTGAAATCAAGGAAAAAAAACAAACCAAAGGACAGTGCACTTAATCTGGCAGCTCAGATGGGAATTGAACTGCTGACGGAGGAAGAATATCTAAAGCTTCAGGAGCTGGGAGCTTTCGACACAAAAACCTCCAGTTGGATAAAAACGCCTGAAAGAATAAGAAATCTTGGAGGGGCTCTATACTGTGACCGAAGGTATGACACGGTATTTGTATATCACAACGGAGCGGAATCATACTACGCTTCCAGGGGATTCAGGGGTTCTCTAAGGGTATAGCGAATAAGTCTAAACCATACATTGGTAGATGGAAGGTGGAAACAAATGATAGAGGAAGACCTAGTTGCCCCATGTGGAATGAATTGCAGCTTGTGTATTTCATACCAGTTCGGCAAGAATGACCTGAACAAGAAAGGCTTTCATCGAACCTATTGTCCTGGATGCATACCAAGAGGCAAGAACTGCACCTATATGAAAAGCACTTGCGACAAGCTTGGAAAAGGAAAGGTTAGATTCTGCTTTGAATGCGATGATTTTCCTTGCAAGCGACTAAAGATTCTGGATAAGCGATATCGCACCAAGTACCACATGAGCATGATAGAAAACCTGAACTATATTAAGGAGAATGGCTTGGAGGCTTTTCTCAGGGAAGAGGAACTGAAGTGGAGGTGCTCACAATGTGGTGGCACAGTCTGCTGTCATAACGGCCTATGCTTGAACTGTAATATTAATACCTTGATCAGGAATAAGAAATATAGATGGAATGAGGAGAAAACAAAATGAATACAAAAATGGATGAACCACAAGACATTGATGAGTATATAGAACAATTTCCGGATGATGTGCAGGAAATACTGAAAAAAATAAGAAGGATCATCCGTGATGCAGCTCCGGATGCGACAGAAAAAATCAGCTATAAGATGCCAACATTCTATCTGAATGGGAACCTGGTACATTTTGCAGCATTCAAGAGCCACATAGGGTTCTATCCTACACCCAGTGGCATTTCATCTTTTGAGAATGAGCTGGCTCCATATAAGAGAGCCAAGGGGTCTGTCCGGTTTCCACTGGATAAACCAATTCCATACAATCTTATAGACAGGATTGTAAGGTTTAGAGTAGAGGAAAACTTGAAGAAGTTATAGCTGTGGGCGGTGTGCCTTATCTAGAACGATCAGAAAGTCAACATAACAGGAGAACTCCGCAGAAGCAAATCACAGATAGCATACTGTGGATTTGGTTGTTTTATACGGAGGCAAGGAGGAGTGGACAATGAAAAGCAAATGGATTATTTTAAGCGTAGTACTGGTCTTCCTGCTTGTATTTTGGCAAATGGGAGGCATAGACTATCTGTTAGCCCGTACAGTCTTTGCACCTGACCATGATTCAGAAATTATTGGAGAGGAAACTGATGAAGAGGATGAGAGTCAGGAAGAGCCAAATAATGATGAGAGTCAGGAAGAGGTTCCTGAGGAGGAAGAAGTTATTTACTCTGCTGAGGAACTGACCTATGAGATAGAAGTGATTGGAGGGGGATTGGAGATACCATGGGAGATTTTACCACTAAATGATGGGAGGTTTCTTGTAACCGAACGGCCAGGAAGAGTCCTGATGCTGGATAATGGAGAGATTTTTTCTATTAAGGGTGTTGAGCATATTGGTGAAGGTGGTCTGTTAGGCATGGAACAAAGCCCTGAATTTGATGAAAACGGTTATATATTCCTGTATTATACCTACAGGGATGGCAATCAAATACTCAACAGGGTTTCAAGGTTTACCTTCGAGGAGGACACACTGGTTGATGAAAGATATATTCTGGATAGGATCCCAGGATCAAGATTCCACAACGGTGGAAGGATCAAGTTTGGCCCTGATGAAAAGCTATATGTCACCACAGGTGATGCACAGGTTCCAAGCCTGTCACAGGATGTAGACTCTCTGGCGGGAAAGATTCTTAGGCTTAACCCAGACGGAAGCATCCCCCAAGACAACCCATTTGAGGGAAACCCAGTATATGCCTATGGGCTTAGAAATCCTCAAGGGCTTGCTTGGCATCCAGTTACTGGGGATCTGTTTGCAAGCGACCACGGACCAACAAGTCAAGATGAGGTAAACAGAATAATCCCTGGTGGAAATTACGGATGGCCAGTTGTGACATGTGCTGATGGTGAATCTCAGTATGAGGATCCAATAGCTTGCTACTCAGATTTCACCATGGCCCCATCCGGAATAGGATTTCTTCCATGGGATAACCTGGCGGAGCCACCTCTATATGTGGGTGGTTTAAGGGGAAACATGGTCATCAGAATTGACCTGGACGCTGAAGGGAACCCTGTCCGTCAAGACCAGCTGTTCAGTGAGTACGGTCGGATAAGGACAGTGGTCTATCATGAAGGCTCCCTTTTTATTGCCACAAACAATAGGGATGGAAGAGGAGTGGTCAGGGATAATGATGATAAGATCCTAAAGATTACACCTATCCTAGCATCGAATTAGGGAAGGTAAATGCTTGAGTTTAAGGTATTGTACGGACAAATCTTGGGACCTGTTTTCATGTGTCGCTTCATCCACCTATGTTTACCAGCTTCTTGTTCCGGGCATGTATATAATATAGGAGCTTACCCAGAACATCCCATCAGCCAGCAAGAATATGTAATCTGGAACCTATGATTAAACAAGCGAACGTTAATTGTTTATTAACGGGGGGAGGAAGCAATGAAAGATCAAATAGGAAAAGATAGTGGAGACAAAGTAAACAGTCGCATTGAAAGGGAAACAGTCTATAGAGATAAAGAAACAAGCCCATATAGCAGAGAAGGTAGAAATAGAAAAGGTACAGAGGATGGAAAAGTATTGGTGGGAGTTTTCGAAAAGGTTGACGAAGCCTTGAATGTTATTAAGCGGTTAAGGGAGGCAGGCTACAAGGAATCTGAAATAACTGTGGTAGTTAAGAATGAAGAAAAACAGGAAGAAATTGATCATAAGACAGATGTGGATGTAGAATCCTCAGGATATGCAGAAAAAATGTCAGGAGGAGCTGCCATTGGTGGAGCTCTGGGAGGATTATATGCGGCACTTCCTGCACTTGGGCTGGTAACAATACCAGGAGTTGGTCCAATTTTGGCAGCAGGGCCCATTGCAGTAATACTTGGAGGTGTAGTTGCAGGTAGTGTAGCTGGTGGGTTGATAGGAGCACTGGTTGAATTGGGAGTGGATGAGGAAGAAGCTAAGAATTACGAATATTTGGTTGATCAGGGTAAGATAATAATTCTGGTCGAAAACAAAGAAAACCTTCGTGATGATGTGTATATGGCATATAGACAGAACAATACACTAGTTGGCGGAAGAAAATGGTAGGAAATCAAATGAAGAATGATAATCCCCCTATGCTGTAGGCATAGGGGGATTTAATTTATATTGACAACTAGAGACCTTGTAAGTCATACTATTTCCATTGTTCAAGAATTCAAGTGTATGTGATAGAATCATATAGAGGATTTGTAAACAGCATTAATATTAATTATCAGGCTTGGAAGACCAGTAAATACAATCAAGACGAATAACTAAGTGAGTGATTTTATGTGTACAGGCATTTTCTATAGATTTGGAATTCAGGACTAAAAATTAAACGGGGAGTAAAAGATGAGGGCATATCTGGGAATTAAATATCATAAGGATTACAGAAACAGAAAAATATTTGAAAAGATTTCAATGATTCTTGAGGAAAATCAATATGAAACATGCTGTATTGTAAAGGATTGTGACTCGGGAAAAGAATTTTGTTCCAGTCCCACTGACTTAATGAAGGAGACATTTAAGAGGATTGATTCCTGTGATCTTGTTGTTATTGAATTTAGCGAAAAGGGAGTTGGCTTGGGAATTGAGGCAGGTTACGCGTTCGCCATGGGAATCCCCGTGATAACAATAGCCAGGATGGGATCTGAAATATCAGAGACTCTGGAAGGGATATCAAAAAGAATTATTTTCTATGACTCCTTGGATGATCTGGGAGATGTTAAATTCTAGATAATCCTTTTATTTAGTTTTTTGATTGTTATAATAGATAAATGGGAATCGATGTATCCTTTCTAACATGATTGGATTTGATTTGAGTAGGAAATTATCATTGGCGGGTGATGTTTTGATAAGATTGGAAAAAGTTTCAAAGGAATTTTTCATAGGCGGTGAAAAAACCAGAGTAATTGATGGAATTGATCTGCATGTGGATAGGAAGGAAATATTTGGACTTGTTGGAGAAACCGGAAGTGGTAAGTCCACCATACTTAGGATGATGAATGGGTATATCGAGCCAGATGAAGGAAGCATATACCTTATGGGTATGGTTCTGGACAGTGATTCCAGGTATGAGCTGGTGAAGGAGACATCAATGATTTTTCAGGGCTTCAATCTTCTGGGCAATCTAAATGTTATAGAAAATGTACTCCTGCCAACTAAGCTCAGAAAGGGTGTCAGGAAGGAAAATGTTGAGAGGGCAAGGGAATTGCTGTCGTTTGTTGGACTTTCTGAGTTTGAGAAATCCAATATACGCAATCTGTCTGGAGGACAGAAACAAAGGGTTGCAATAGCAAGGACGCTGATTACAAAACCAAGAATTATTTTCTGTGATGAACCAACCTCAGCCCTGGATGAGAATATGAGCTATGAGGTTCTAAAGCTACTCAAGGATATAAATGAGAGGTTTGAAACCACCCTTGTAATAGTCTCCCATGACATTGGAGTTATAAAATCTGTATGCAGCCGTGTTGCCATAATTGAAAATGGAAAGATATCAGACCTTATCTCTTTGACTCCTAAGGGAGTTGCTCCCGTTTCCTACAAGGAGGCATTCTTAAGTGATTGAAAGATATATTGAAACATTCAACAAATTTAGAGACCCGTTATTCAAGGCGCTTATTGAAACTGCGGACATGATGCTGTTTTCTATGGCTGCAGCACTAATTCTAGGTCTTTTATTGGGATTTGTCCTGTTTATAACCGGAGCGGGTGGGATATACAAGAATAGGTCGATTTACTTTATGACTTCAGGATTCATAAATATTACAAGGTCCATCCCTTTTATCCTGTTCATAATAGTCATGATACCGGTTAACAGGATGATTCTGGGGACTGGATTTGGAGTGGATGCCTCAAAGATCCCCTTGAGCCTCATAGGTATATCGCTCTTTGCACGGTTCACAGAGCAGGACCTGCTGGATGTCAACAAAAATATACATGAAACATCATATGCACTGGGTGCCAGCACCCTGCAGTACTTCTCACATTTTCTGCTGCAGGAGGCTAGGTCTGGCCTGATATTAAGCTTTACATCAACAACTGTTAGCCTCCTGTCCTACTCAACTGTAATGGGGATCATCGGCGGGGGTGGACTAGGATATCTTGCAATAAGTGAGGGTTATTACAATTTCAACTACGAGCTGATGTGGATTATCATCCTTTTGATGATTTTGATAGTCCATGGGCTACAAACAGCTGGCAACACCATAGCTGAAAAATTTGACAAAAGATAATGGAGATGATGACTATGAAAAAAATTATATTGGTTATAATGGTGGTTGTTCTAGGTGCTTCCATAATTGGTTGTGGGGCCAATGAACCTGAAGAGAGCAAGGAGATTAACGTTGGGGTTGCATTTTATCCCATGAAGGACATTCTGCTGTTAATTGAGAATGATCTTGAAGAGGAAGGCTACGACCTTGTTATACATGAGTTTTCGGACTATCAGGTACCCAACAACCTCCTCCAAAACGGGGAATTGGATGCAAATATGATACAGCACGACTATTTTCTTCAGATGTACAATGAGTCCAATGGTGCTGAACTTGTGACTGTCCAACCAATCTACCATGCAACATTTGCTCTTTATTCAAAGGAGTATGAGATTATTGAGGACATACCTGATGGATCAATTGTAACAATGGCCGATGATGCCACAAACTTCAGCAGATCTCTCTATCTCCTTGGACAGGCGGGACTTTTGACCTTCAATGATGACAAGACAACCGGTTTGACTATTGAAGACATCGCCACTAATCCAAAGAACCTTAAATTCGAGGATAAAGTGCCATTGACCAGTCTGGCCCAGAGATACTCCGAGACCGGTCTTGCGGTGATGTACCCAACCTATGCCAGGAGCCTGGAGCTGGTTGGTGATGAGCAAAGACTCTATGTTGAACAGCAGGATTCAGTCACAGAGGGATACGCCATATCCCTGGCAGCAAGAGACGACAACAGGGATAGCGAAAAAATACAAGCATTGATCAAGCATGTCACAAATGATAAGGTCAGACAGCTTTTGATTGATGAATACAGCTGGGCAAGCAAGCCTGCTTTTTAGTACAATTGAATTAACACCGAAGGTCGACATTGGACAATAACCCTTGTCGACCTTTGTATTTTGATTTAGGGGCAAGTTGTTTTAGAGAAAAAGCGGGTATTTATTATATAAGACACCTTGAAGAAGAAATGTCCTTTTAGCAGAGTTAATATCCTAGAAATCAGTAGAATTGCAGAAAGGGGACTTTATCCGTGAAAACAAGCTTTTTTCCTAAAACATCAATGGGAAAGACGGCGGGATATCTGTTTTTGATTTTTGTTTTGATGATTTTTACAGGAAGATTCATCTCGGACATGACAAACAATACAATAGAATACCCAAACCCAATTAACAGCCCGATTTTTGGAACCTTCATATACCTTACATTTCTGACTGCTGCAGTTTCATTTTTAACTGGATTGAAGGCTATTCTAAGAAAAAAGGAAAAATCTCTTATAACTTACTTGATAATAATAATTTGTGGATATTTTGCAATAGGAGGCCTGACCCTTTTTATCGTTGGAATGTTTCAAAGCTTTCTATAGCAAAGGGCTATTGGAAAACTTATAGAACTACAAAACACCATCTTCTTTGATAGTGCTTTTCTTTATTAGGAATAGGGAAGTTCTACTTTTTTGTATCGTTCTTGTATTAAGAAATCTCCGTATAGGAGTATCATAAAAAGCTTCCTTAATGCATCTTTACAAATGCAATTGATGTAAAATGTTCCATGTGAATTTCTGAAGAATCAATTCAGGTTACATTGACCTTAGCTTCTGTTTCAAGCATTTCCCTTAAATGTTTGGGGTGCATTTGCTATAATAAAGCAAAGGACGAATCTAACTTTATCATGACACCATTACGAAAGAGGGATCATATGTGTACTGGAATAAAGATTGACTATAATGATGGCTGTGTGCTTGGAAGGACCATGGATTATGAATCACCCATGAACTACAATGGATTGTACTTGCCGAGGAACTACAACTATGCCAAGGACTTGATGGGACGACAATTACATTCGAGATACAGGATGCTGGGGGTTTGCTTTCATAATAGAGATCCCCTGAAAGATGGAGTAAATGAACATGGCCTGGTTGGAATCACAAATGATTTCGCTGGCTTCAACCTGTATGCTCAGAAGGTGGATACCAGTAAAATAAACCTATCAAGCCTGGATTACTTCAACTATGCCCTTGCTAATTACAAATCAGTTCGGGAGTTGGTGGATGATTTGCCCAACATTCATATATCGACACGCAATCACAAGGGTGAAAAGGCCATATCCCCGGATTTTCATTTCATGTTCTCTGACTCCACAAAAAGGTGTATCGTAGTTGAACCAAAGTCTGGGGATCTGATATGCTACGAGAATCCCTATGATGTCATGACAAACTCTCCTGGTTTTGGATCCCATGTTAGAAGACTCAACAAGCATATTGATATGGAAAAGCTTGAGGAGTTCAATGCATCCAAGGATTTGCCAGGTGGATATGATCCTGTGTCAAGATTCATTAAGGCCTTCTACATGATAAGGATGAGCAAGAAGGCATCGGGCTACCACGAGGCTCTATCATACTTCCATAGCATAATGAATGCAATGACCTTGCCGGATGGTTTTATCAGGAACAAGAAATATGATTACACAACCTATACAAGGTATATCTGCTCCTATGATACCAAGGGTATGGAAATGACACTTAAGTCCGATACAAATCCAATGGTTTACAGACTGGGCTTTGAGGATCTTGTTGATATGGAGAGTAGACAGGCATTTTTCGTTGACATGGAGTTCAGAACTCATAACTTGATTGGAAGTAAATGATAAGCCCATATCCGGGCTAAAGGGGCTAAGCTATTGGAGGGTTGGGTATGGATAAAATCAAGTCATTTGATCCGATTGTAGATATTAATTCAAAAATATTGATTCTAGGTTCCATGCCAGGGAATATGTCCCTGGAAAAGGGAGAATATTATGCTCATCCTCGAAACCACTTCTGGAGAATAATCTTTGATCTTTTCAACGAGCCCTATCAGGATGATTATGCTGGAAAGCTGGAGTTTCTACTTGTTCATGGAATTGCAGTTTGGGATGTGATTGCTGAGTGCAGGAGAGAGGGCAGCTTGGATGCTCGAATATCTGATGAAAAGCCAAATGAAATTGTGGAGCTGTTGAAGAGCTTCTCAGGAATAGAAGTTATTATGTTCAACGGATTGAAGGCGTATCAAAGCTACAAGAAGATGGTCGGATTTGATAAAAAACCTGATGTGACATATATCAGGCTACCTTCAACCAGCCCAATTCCAACCAGAAGAATTAGAAACTATGAAGATAAGCTAGCGGAATGGAAGATCATATATGCCTATGTTTCTGAGAAGGATTAAACAGGAGCTCATGACAGGAGTATCCAAACTGGTTGGGAGCTGACACATTCCATATGCTCTTTACCCCATGCCTTAAAATAACCTCGGAGACAGAGCTGCTTCAAGTACATGTGGAAAAAATACTCTGGATAGGGTGACTGTTTTGTATGAACAAGTGGTTATTAATAGGTTGTGAGAATTCCCAAACGGTTTTGTTGTGGAAAAGCATAAAACATTCTGATGCAATAAAGCACGACAGAAAGGAAGGTGAGAATCATGAGGGCCAAACAGATGCATCTTGAAATCATAGAAGGAACTGATAAGAAATTCGCCATAATAATATCAGATGAGTCGAGACAGGTTGTTGTGACTTATGATACCTCTAGCAAGGAGCTTCAAATACCATTGATTAATGAACTGGCAGAGTTCATAAGAAGGAATGAAAGTCAATTTAGGGGGATTTTACATAATAAGAAGAGTGAAAGCTATTATGTGGGATTCAGACTGGACTTTTCAATAATTGATGGTAAGGATATATCAAAATTCAAGGATAGGAACAATATAATCATCAGGGAAAAAGGCAAGGTATTAGTGGAATCTGCCGTGGGCAAGAACAGGCTGCCGGAGGTTTACACTGATGCAAGCTATGATGAGAGGGTAGAAAAGGGTGCATTCTGTGTGTTGAGGAAGGAACTTGATGGTTCATATGAAGCCAGGGAATTTGTATGCGAGTGTCAGGATTCCAATTCAGCAGAGCTTGAAGCAGTCATCAGGGCACTTGAGATTTATGAGGATGACTTGAGAATTATTACCGATTCACAATATGTCAGAAAAGGAATCACGGAATGGATCATCCATTGGAAGCTTAACGATTGGCATACAGCAAATGGAACAAAGGCCAAAAATATAGATATGTGGAAAAGACTTGATAGGCTTTGTGAAAACCGCAGGGTGGAATTCGGATATGTAAAGGCACACAATAATCATTTCGAAAATGAGTATTGTGACCTTATGGCAAGAATAAAAAGAGAAGAAGGATAAACCAAATCCTTACATGGACTTGATCAGGACTTCCAACTGCTCTGACATTACTTTTGCATCTTCGAAATTCTTTTCTTTTAAAGCCAGTTCAATCTTTCTTTCAATGGATTTTTTCTTTTGTTCAATTTCCAAATAGTCCTTGTCAAAATGCTTATCATATATCATTTTTCTGAATTTCCGGATGCTCATCCTTCTGATAGCCCTGTCCTCAATTATCAATACATAATCCATGCAGTTAACGATTGTGTGGTAGTCGTGGGAAATCATTAGAATTGAACCTTTATAGTCTTCAATTGCATATTCCAAAGCAACCTGAGAGTAGGTATCCAAGTGGCTGGTAGGCTCATCCAGAAGCAACAGATTGGCATCGCTCACAGAAGCTTTTGCCAGCTGAAGCATATTCTTTTCTCCTCCGGACAGAGCATCAATCTTTTGGTCAATGGCCTCTTCATCGAACCCATACCTTGAAACAAGCATGCGTATTTCATCATAGGACTTCAAGCCTGCATGAAACAACTCATCTGCGATGCTGTTTGATCCATCCAGCATTTCTCCCTGAAGCTGGGACAAATATGACACTTTTATACCGTCGCCAATTTCAATGGACTCCTTGCTGTTTTCATATATATCCTTCAGCAAGGTTGTCTTTCCCGTGCCATTTGCTCCAATAAGTGCCACCTTGTCCGTTGAGCCAATCTCAAAGCTTATATTTTCCAGAAGCACATCATCAAAGGCAACACTGTAATCCTTAACCCTAAGGGCAACAATATCCTCCAATGGAGTATCCGAATTGAAATTCATGTCCGGTTGTCTTATTGCCAAAAAAGGTGCCTTTACCCTTCGTGCCTTTAATCTCTCCTGGATCTTGACCCTTGCATTAACAGATCTACCCTTTGAGGCTTCTGCATTCTGGTTTGCCAAGAATCTTAGCTTTTCAATTAGGAGGTCATTTCTCTCAATCTCTTCGTCATCCATTATAGCCAGCTCCTGCATTTCTATCTTAGCTTGAAGCATTTCCAGGTTGTAGTCTATATATCTACCATTGAATTCCTGAATGTCCATGTTTTCTAGATGTAGGATCTTGTTGAAGCAATGGCTTAGGAGATATCTATTGTGGGTTACGACCAGAAGAATACCTTTGTGTGAATTTATAAGGTCCTTTAGGGAGTTGAGATTTCTATAATCAAGAAACACATCAGGTTCATCCATTATAAGTATATCAGGCTTGACCAGCATTTCCTTTATCACCTGTACAAGTTTGAATTCACCTCCGCTAAGCTCAGATATCAGCTTATCCTTAAGATCCATAAGTCCGGCAAGGTTTAACTTTCTGTCTATCATACTTTCAAAATCATCCCCGCCGATTGCATGGTAGGTATCCAGGGTGTTTTGGTACTCTTCCAACAGAGAATCAACTTCTGAGGCAGTTTCCATCCTAAGGCAAATGGCCTGGATTTCATTCTGCAAGCTTATAAACTCCCTGCCAATATACTCAAAAACCCTAGTGTCCTCTGCTCCGTCCAGTCTTGGGAACTGACTTACATAGCCGATCCGACAGCCCGGCTCAATTTCTATTGTGCCATTATACATGTATTCTTCAGGATCCATAATAATATCTATCAAGGTACTCTTTCCGATACCACTTGATCCAATAAATGCGCAGTGCTGACCATCACTCAATTCAAACGAGATCTTCTTATACAGGTCCTTCTGTGGGAATGAATAGGACATTTCATTAATTTTCAACATATTTCAACCTCTTCTTATCAAATTTAAAGAAGCCTGCTTAACAAGCTCCTCCGTGTTAGCTCTTTTCCTTTGAAGCTGGAAACCATAACTAGCTTCAACTAGTTTGTTTACCGACGTAGCATATCATTTTTTCAGGTCAATATCAATCATTTATAATAACTGGAAAGAATTAACTTCCAAATATTTTACCTAAATTTCATACTAACCTAACAATAATATGTCAGAATAGATATATATTGGTATTAAAGTGTAGAGAGCTCATGATAGGGAGGAATTTTAGTGGACAATAGAATAAGGGTATTGTTTGTATGCGTACAGAATTCATTTAGAAGTCAGATAGCTGAAGCAATAATGAACAAAAAATACGGGGATCGTTTTTTTGCTGAAAGCGCTGGTCTAAATCAGGGAGAAATTCACCCTCTCACCATAAGAATAATGGAGGATTACGGACTGGATATTTCAGGGAACAATGTGGATAGTGTTTTTGATTTTTACAAGGAAGGAAGAGTATACAGTTATGTTATAACCGTATGTAGTAGGGACAATGAAAAACAGTGTCCAGTATTCCCGGGTATAAGAAGACGCTTCAATTGGGATTTGGAAAATCCAGAGGATTATACAGGTAGTGAGGAAGAGAATTTTCATAAGGCAATAAAGCTAAGAGATGAGATCGAAAGAAGAATAGATGAGTTGGTAAGCATAATGTAATTTTGTAATGGGGGCGTTTCATTGGCTAGAACCGCCCCCCAGGTTATTTGAAGCCATGTAATCCATAAGGGTAATCTGGAAGCTGAGTATCTTAGCATTAGTTGGAATAGGTTTCAAGTTACGGAAATCATATTGTAAAGCTTTAAGAGTCTGATGTCCTCCTTGGAGACCTTCAGCTGCCTTGCAAGAGCATCATCCTCCTTGAGAATTTTCTTTGAGAAGAGCATCTTTACAGCTATAGGCATCATGGGTCTTGAGGAGATCCCAAAGAAAAGCCCCCATTTTGTATCAGAATCAAGGAAGGATGCTAGGATGCTTATGGTCACCTGCTCCATGGGCGTATCCTGATTTTTCATATAGATATTGGTAAGGGCGTCATAGTGTTCTATGTAACCCCAGTAGGTGTTCTCGCAGTTCTGATAGTTTTTGAAATCCTTGAAGTTCATATACATCATTATTTTGTACCTTGAGTCACCAGCCTCAGAAAGCACGTCAAATACGCACCTTGAGATCTGGTTGGACCTTCCGTCGAATATGTATGAATAGAATTGTGAAACTCCGCTAAAGAACGCTGGATTGCTGCCCTTGGTGGCCAAGACTGTCCTCTCGGGACTTGTGTATAGAAGCTGCTCAACATGTACCTGAAGAGCAGCTGCAATGTCGTATAGTGTTTCAATATCGACTGTTATTTCACCCTTTTCATATTTTGATATTGTCGCCTTGCTTTTGGAAATCATCTCTGCCAGATCCTGGAGAGTCATTTTTCTTGACTTGCGAAGGCTCCTTATCCTTTTACCTATCTCAGTACTTATCTCTGACATCCACTACACCTCCCGGAGTCTATTTAAAATAGAAATTCATATTAATTTTACAGAAATTAATTAGGATTGAACTAATTATATACCATATGAGTCCATATTTCTACTTATAGTAGAAATATGGGAAAATAATTCCACTCTAAAGAAACTGTGCTATTTTGACCAAGTGAGATTTTGGGAGTAGAATTGTTATAAGACCAAGAATGAACGGATGAATGAGAGGGTGATCAAGTGTATAATTTTAATGAGATTATCGACAGAAGAAACACCAATGCCATGAATACTGACGGCTTCAGGGAATACATTTTCCATGCAGACAAGACCATGACATTCCCTTACAAGGACGAGGAGTTCGTTCGAATGTGGGTTGCTGACATGGAGTTTGCAACACCAGATGTTATAATAGAGGGAATCAAGGAAAGATTGGACAAGAGGATCTTTGGCTACACACGAATACTTTCCGATGACTATTACAATGCTTTTGTTGACTGGTGCAGAAGGAGGTATGGCTGGAGTTTTGAGAGAGAACACCTTGTAATGTCCAACGGAATAATTCCTGCACTGTTCGAGCTTGTGGACTACATATGCGAACTAGACGAAAAGGTTATATTTTTGACACCATCCTATGCATACTTCAAGTATGCCGCAGACTTCCACAATAGGGAGAGTGTGTGTACAGACCTTGTTGAGGAGGAAGGAGACTTTTATGTTGATTTCGAAAATCTGGAGGCAAAGGCCTCTGATGAAAAGACGAAGCTTTTCATTCTTTGCAATCCCCACAACCCTACAGGCAGGGTTTGGACAGAGGAGGAGCTTAGGAGGATGGGAGAGATCTGTATAGAGAATGACCTATGGATAATATCCGATGAAATACATTGCGACCTTTTGAGAAGTGGAGAGAAGCATATCCCTCTAGCTAAGGTGTTCCCAGATTACGACAAGCTCATTACCTGCATGGCACCAAGCAAGACCTTTAACATGGCTGGATTGATGATATCTAACATCATAATTCCAAATGATGACCTTAGGAGCATATGGCTGTCAAGACATTACAATTTTGATAATCCACTGAGTGTAGCCGGTGCACAGGCTGCCTACGAAAAAGGGGAGCCCTGGCTTGAGGAGCTGACAGAGTACCTGGACGAGAACTTCAGATTCACCAAGGGATACCTGTCTGCCAATCTGCCTAAGGCTGTATTCAATATTCCACAGGCAACTTACCTTGCTTGGGTGGATGTTGGGGAGTACTTTAGCAAGGATGAGGATCTGCCCATGTTCTTTGCATATGAGGCTGGGGTACTGCTTGAAGGTGGAAGTATGTTTGTTCAGAACTCAGATGGCTACATCAGGTTAAACCTGGCATGCCCCAAAGTAGTTCTAGAGGAAGGCCTGAAAAGGATCTGCGAGGCAGTAAACAACAAATAGATTGCTAGAACACATCTTAATGAGACCGATTGTAACGCCAGACCTAGTTCTGGCGTTTTTGATTGACTTAAGAGATTAATTGGTTTATACTATGTACAAGACAACTATATACATAATGCATATAGTGTTAGCCGGAGGTGGTCAGGTGGAAAAAAATCAAGACTTGTTCTGTAGTGGAAAGAGCCATAAGATGGAGAGATTCCTGGAAGTATGTTTGCTGCTGCTGTTGTATGATGAGGCTGGGTATGGCTATGGACTTATTGAGCAGCTGGAGTATTTTGGCTTCTCTCAGGAGGACCTCAATGTAAGTACACTCTATAGAACCCTTAGGAAAATGGAAAAGGAGAACCTGGTTTTATCATCGTGGGAAGAGGGAGGTCCAGGGCCAAAGAGGAGAGTGTACGAAATAACAGATGAAGGAAGAGAGAACCTGGACCAGTGGATCAGGATCCTGGAGATCAGAAAAGCAAGAATTGAAAGGTTAATTGGAAGATATGAAGAAAAGAAACAGAAGTGAAGGGTGGGAGAAAAATGCAAATATTTGATTTGATGAATCTGGAAGCTGAGGGATATGAGAACAGGAAGGTAAATGTTTTTTACCAGAATGAATCATTCAAGACCCGGGTGATAGTGCTTGAGGCTGGAGGTAAAATTCCAGAATGCCAGATGGATACCTATGTGATGTTCTATGTGGTCAAAGGAGAAGTGACTTTAAGTAAAAACCAGGAAACATCAATACTGAAGGAAAACCAGGTGTTTATTACCGAACCGGCATTGCTTTCAATGGAATCTGCCGAGGGAGCTAGACTTATGGGGATACAGATAAAGGCAGGAAATTAGGAAGGTGATATTATGGGAACGTTTGTAACTATCTACAGTCTATTGGGCATAAGCTTGGTTTTATCCCTTGTTAAAAGCAGGGAAAAAACAAAGAAGGCATTTAAGGTTGCTGGTAAAGCATTGCTTAAGTCGGCACCGAGCCTCTTGGCGGTATTGGGAATTGTTGGGTTAACCTTAGGTGTACTAACTCCAGATACAATTTCGAATCTGGTAGGAGCTGAGGCTGGCTTTATGGCAACTATTGCAGCTGCAGTGATAGGTGCTGTTACCTTGATTCCTTCACTGGTGGCATTCCCTTTGGCTGGTTCATTACTGAGATCAGGTGCAACTGTTATGACGATTTCAGCATTTATAACCACCCTTGTTATGGTTGGAGTTGTGACTGCACCCATGGAAATAAAAACACTGGGGAAAAAATTCACAGTCCTTCGAAACGGATTGGGGTTTTTGGTTGCACTTATCATAGCGGGTATAATGGGGTTGATATTATGATGGAGATGATTAAGAAGTTCAGACTGCCAATTCTGATTGGATTCATATATGTAGTATTGGCTTTGTTTGTTCCTATCGCAGCTTCACGCTCCACTAAGGTGTTGTGGGATTATTTCAAAGAAATGGCAATGATTATGCCTCCTGTATTTTTACTGATGGGGCTCATGGAGGTGTGGGTACCAAAAAACGAGATACAAAAGTGGCTTGGAAGCGGTGCAGGGATCCGAGGTGGTGTGATATCCTTTGTACTGGGCACTTTGCCTACAGGACCTTTGTATGTTGCATTTCCAATGACTGCAGCACTATTGAGAAAAGGAGCCAGTATAACAAACATGATATTGTTTTTAGGGTCTTGGGCAGCTCTTAAGATTCCTCAGTTGATGATTGAGATTAAATTTCTGGGGATTCCCTTTACGGCATTAAGGTTTGTCTTAACCCTGGCTGGATTGATTGCAATGGGTTTTATCATGGAGACGGCTTTGGGACACAGGTCAGTGGATAAATGGCTTCCACCAGAAGATGAGGAAGCTGGGAATGGCATGAAAGGTAAAATGAAGATATGATTGTAAAGAGCCTTAAGGAACGGAGGCTATTATGAGTGATATTTTCAGTATGAAGGATACTTTTATGACCCCTTTGATTAAGCTTGTCATAAGGCACCCAAACATAATGGAATCCAACTAAAGAAAAATCTGGAGACAAAGATAATGTCTCCAGATTTTTTTTAGTCAACTACAAATGAAACCTTTACATTGACTCTGTACCTTACTATCTTGCCATCCTCGACAATGGCCTGGAAGTCCTTAACATAAACCGATGTAACATTTTTTACTGTCTTTGACACTTCCTCAACTGCCTTTTGTGCGGCAGCCTCCCAACCTTCAGGTGATTCCGCAAGAATTTCAACAACTTTTACTACTGACATTTTCCAATTCCTCCTTTTAAGAGTTCACGATTAAACTACTCTTTATATTCCTTCTACCCAATTAGCTCTAAAAAGCATCAGAGCGTATACTTTGTTTTTAGTAGCAAACATCAGGGACGGTTCTTTTTGTTTGACTTGCCTCTCAAAAATGATAAAATGTAGAGGAGGTGATTGGTTTGCCAAGGCATGCAAGAATTGAAAGCGAAACGAAGCATTATCATGTAATGTCAAGAGGGATCAACAAGGACAAGATTTTTTCTGGTGAGAGTGATAAGAAAAAGTTAATGGAATTGTTAAGGTCAAAGCTGGAGGATGTGGATATTACGTGTGTTGGATATTGTATCATGGATAATCATCTACATCTTGCTCTAGTAGGGGAGATAGAGGAACTGAGAAGCTTTATGAAAAAAGTCAATATTTCCTATGCAATGTATTACAATCGAAAGCATAATCGTATAGGACCAGTGTTTCAGGATAGGTTTAAAAGTGAGAACATCTTTAATGAAAGTCACCTAATGGGTGTAATTAGATATATTCACAATAATCCAGTCAACGCTGGCATGGTTAAGACCCCAGAGGAATATAAATGGAGTAGCATGAACGAATATATAACCAAGGAATTATTCTTAATTGGGGTTGAAACCAAAGAAAATGTTTTAGGTGGATTCAATTCCAAGGATGGATTTATGGAGTTCCACAAGCAAAATGATGATAGAGAGTATTTAGAGACAAAAGAAGAGGAAAGAAAGCATCAAGACAAAAAAATCAGGAAGATAATTGAATCATACTTTAAAGATAAGGGTATGGTTGAAGAGAATCAGATTAAAGACTTGGATAGCTTGATTGTACTTTTGATAGAAAGAGGCTTATCCTATAGAAAAGTGGCAAAACTTACAAATACAAGCGTTCATAGGGTGTATATTGCAAACAAAAAGAACCGTCCCTAGTGTTTGAAAGGAGAGATGACGTGATAAGCTTAGTGACTGACAGCTCAGCTGATTTACCAAAGGAGATAATTGAAAGATATGATATTTCCGTTGTCCCATTAAATGTTTTAATTAATGGGAAAGAATATGTTGAAGGTGTTGACATCTCGGCAGAAGAGTTTTGTGAAATGATGATCAATTCGGAGGAACTACCAAAGACATCGCAACCCTCGCCAGAGGTTTTTAAGAAGCATTTTGAAAACCTATCCAAGGAAGGTCCAGTACTCTGTTTGACAATTTCCTCCCAATTAAGTGGTACATATCAATCAGCATGCTTGGCAAGCGACATGGCGGATGCAGACGTGACAGTTTTTGATACATTGGCAGGCTCAATGGGTCATGGCCTACAGCTTATGGAAGCAGGAAGATTGATTGAAGAAGGACTTTCCATGGAGGAAGTGGTTGAAAAGCTTAAGGAATTCAGAAGCCGTTCCAATATATTGATCTTGCTTGACACCCTTGAAAATATAGTAAAGGGTGGTAGAGCAAGCAAGTATGCCGGTGCAGTAACAGAGATACTCAATATAAAGGTGTTATTGGAAGGGATAGATGGAAAAGTTGAAATGATAGAAAAAGTGAGAGGCACAAAAAAATTTACCAATAGAGTCTTGGAGGTCATAGGTGAAAGAAAGAGTGACTTTTCAGATACGGTATTTGCGATTACCCATGTCAACAATCAAAAAGGTGCTGAAAAATTACGAGACTTAATAATGGAAAAATATAAACCAAAAGATATAATCATAAATTACATGGGAGCTACAATGGGAACATATGCTGGGAAAGACGGCATGATCGTCTCATTTTACTAGGCAAACAAAAAGAACCGTCCCAGGTGTTTGGAGGAGGAAAGTATGATTGAATATGAGAACAAGCTAAAGGAATATATAATTCATAACAGCATTGAAGCAGACCACATACATTTTGAAGACATATGTCACTCCGTTCAGGAAGCAGCTGATGCAGCTGGAGCAACACCTGATGATCTGGTGAAGAATATATGTATGGTTGATGACAAGGGAAATCTAATTGTTGCCATTGTAAAGGGTGAGGACCGGGTGAGTACATCCAGAGTGGGCAAGGCTTTGAAAATAGATAGGCCGAGAATTGCAACTGAGAATGAGATTTTGGAGAAGTCGGGTTACCCTTGTGGTGGGGTCCCGTCATTTGGATATACGGCAACATTTATTGTTGACCCGAAAGTCATGGATAAGGACTACATATATACTGGTGGTGGATCTGAATATTCTCTGGTACGCATTAAGAGTGACAATTTAACCCAGGCCAATGAGGGCTTGGTAATGAGAGTGAGGAAGTAACATATGAGTGGAAATTTGAGAGAAAAAATTGAAATAGGCAGCAAGGTCAGGATTGTAAGGAAGCAAGATCAGAGGTCGGGAAAGTTGACCGAGGGTAGCGTTGAGAAGATCCTTACCAAGTCATCATCACATCCTCATGGAATCAAGGTGATGCTTGATGATGGGACTGTTGGAAGGGTAAAGGAAATAATAAATAGTTAGTGGGTGAAGGGTTGAATATACAAATTTTTGGAGCAAACAAGTGCTTCGACACAAAAAAGGCAGAAAGATATTTCAAGGAAAGAAAGATCAAGTTTCAATACAAGGATCTGTACAGATATGGCCTTAGCAAAGGTGAATTTGAAAACATCAAAGCTTCCGTTGGAATGGAAAACCTAGTGAACACAAAATCGAAGGATTACGAAAAACTCAATCTACATCGGATTAGAGGAAATGCCATCCGGGAGGAGATTATACTAAGCAACCCAAAGCTCTTCAGAACACCTATCGTGAGAAACGGAAAGCAGGCAACCGTGGGCTATAAACCTGAAATCTGGAAGGAATGGGAATAGTTGGGTATACTAAAGAAAAAGGAGAGGTGATGGTACATGAAGCTGACCTATCTTGGACATTCATCATTTTTGATTGAGGAGGGGAAATTCAAGGGTATTATCGACCCGTTTTTATCCGGTAATCAGGCATCAATTACTAAGCCGGAGGACATCAAAGGGCTGACACATATATTTATTACACATGGACACGGTGACCATATTGGTGATGCAGTTCAACTGGCAAAGGCCAATGACGCACTTGTTATTGCCAACGCTGAAATATCGGATTACCTTTCAACTAAGGGACTGAGAATCCATGCCATGCACATAGGTGGAAGATTCAGGTTTGATTTTGGAACTGTAAAGATGACCCCAGCCCTTCACGGATCTGGAATAAAGACTGAAAAGGGAATGCTATATGGAGGCAACCCAGGAGGTTTTGTGGTTGAAGTTAACGGCAAGAAGGTCTATCATGCCGGTGACACGGGACTTACAATGGACATGAAGCTACTGGAAGCTGAGAAGATTGATGTTGCAATGCTTCCCATAGGAGGCAACTTCACAATGGATATAGATGATGCGATAATTGCAGCAGATTTTGTAAAACCAAGGATACTGATTCCAATGCACTATGATACCTTCCAGGTAATCAAGGCGGACCCACAGGAGTTTAGGGAAAAGAACAAAACCTGTGATACAGTTATACTTGAAATTGGAGGAGTCTACGAGTTTTAGACTCATCAATATCCCCTGATGCAAACCTATTGAATGGTGCATCAGGGTTTTTCTTTAATAGCTAAATTTGGGGCTTTGTGATAGAATACATGTTATTATCTATTGAAGGAAGGTAAATAGTATGTTTAATAAGGAAAGTATAATTAGGGGAGTTAGATCTGTTGCTCCATTGATTCTTGGAATAATACCATTTGCCATGATAAGTGGAATAACTGCTGCAAACACAGGGCTTTCACTTGGAATGGCATTGCTTATGAGCATTGGAATTTTTGCGGGCGCTTCGCAGCTAGCTGTTCTTCAGCTGGTAAGTGACAATGCCCATATGCTTGTGATCATCTATACTGCCCTGATCATCAATCTCAGAATGATGATATACAGTCTATCCATTGCTCCACATCTCCAGGGTATAAAAACAAGTTTAAAGGCTCTTTTGGCC
>Ga0334894_1000580_pt1 | contig 41786 bp, 27 predicted proteins | sample GraSluR3_MG_6_FD_207225 | JGI IMG/M metagenome (GOLD analysis project Ga0334894, IMG submission 207225) | Sludge microbial communities from methane-producing bioreactor in Wageningen University, Netherlands - Granular Sludge_12_05 R3 | ecosystem: Engineered > Bioreactor > Anaerobic >...
GGCCTCCCACTGGGCCGGCGACAGCGGCACGCTCAGCGAGGCGCTCGACACCTGGCGCGCCTCCTCGCGCAGAGCCCCATAGATCGTGGTCCAATCGGCGCGTGCCGGGCCGGCAAGCGGCCCGCAAGCGCACAGCAGGGCGACGACGGCGACTCGGTGGTTGGTTGGCATGGCGGGTCTCCGAAAGGGTGCTCGTGACTGCCTGGCGGACATGGCCCGAGTATACCACGGCCGAAGGGCGTTGACGAACGGGTTTGTTGACGAAAAGACCGCCGGGGGCTAGACTTCGGGACGCTCCCGGGAACCCGCTGCGAAACGCCGAGGCGGGCCCTCACTCTCCCAACTCGAGGCTCCGGAGGATCGACGCATGAACGAGCGGCAGAACCGAACGGTCCGACTTGTCGTGGCGATCGGATTGCTTATCGCGGCCTGGGCGCCGGCGAGGGGCGATGGTGAGGAGAAAGCGGCCGGGGCGACCTCGCCCTCGGCCGTCGTCGTGCTTCTGGGGCGGCCCGGCCCCGGTCGGCTCGGGCCCCTGGTCGAGCGGGCCCGGCGAGGCGAGGGCATCTTCTACTTCCAGTCGGCCGATGCCGAGGAGGTCGACGCCGTGCGCCGGGCGGCCGAGAAAGCCGGGGTGCTGGGGCGCAGCGTGTTCGTCGCCCTGGGCGATCTCCGATCGATCCATCTGGCCGACAACCTGGCCGACGAGGTCGTCGTGGGCGAGGGCATCGCCGATCAGGTCGACGAGCGAGAGATCGTCCGCGTTCTCTACCCCGGCGCCAAGGCGGTGGTGGCGGGCCGGGAAATCGTGAAGCCGGCTCCCTCGGGCACCGACGATTGGAGCCACGTGTTTCACCGGGCCGACAACAACCCCCAGTCGACCGACCGGGTGGCCCGGGCGCCGTACCTGACGCAGTTTCTGGGCGATCCGCTGTTTTGCCCCATGCCCGAGGTGTCGGTGGCCGCCGGGGGCCGCGTGTTTCGTGCCTTCGGGCACATCGCCCACAAGGCGAACCAGAACGCGATGCTCAACACGCTGCTGTGCGTCAACGGCTATAACGGTCAGATCCTCTGGCGGCGCGGGCTGCGCGAGGGGTTCATGATCCACCGCAACACGATGATCGCCACCCCCGAGGTCTTCTACCTGGCCGACGACGAATCGTGCAAGCTCATCGACGCGGCGACGGGCGAGGTCCGCGGCGAGATCGTCGTGCCCGAGGGAATCGCCGACGGGCCGGTCTGGAAGTGGATCGCCCTGCAAGACGGCGTGCTCTACGCCCTGGTGGGCGGCCGCGAAACCAGGCCCGCGACCCAGCGGTCGCAAGTCCCCGGGCTGGGCCACTGGCCCTGGGGCATGTGGGACGGCCACGAGTACGCCGATCCCGCCACGAGCTACGGTTTCGGCCGCACCTTTGCCGCCTTCAACCCGCGGACGAAAGAGCCGCTTTGGACCGTGCGCACCACCGACTACGTCGACGCGCGCGGCGTGTGCATGCGCGGCGGCCGGATCTACTTCTACTGCCCCGAGAAGTTCGTGGGCTGCATCGACGCCGGGGCGGGCAAAATGCTCTGGCAGAACTCCGACGCCGAATTGATCGAGGCCATCGGCCCCAACGCCCGGGCCCAGCACTACCTGACCGGATACGCCACCACGACCTACGTGAAGTGCAACGACCGGTTTTTGTTTTTCGCCGGGCCGCAACGCAGCAGGCTCGTGGTCGCCTCGACCAAGGACGGCAAGCTCGCCTGGCAGAAGGAACCCGGCAACTACCAGTTGGTGCTCCGCGACGACGCCATCTATGCGGCCGGGCCGCAGAACGCCGACGTCGGCTGCAAGCTCGACTACGAGACCGGCGAGGTGCTGGCCCATCTGCCGGCCCGGCGCGCCTGCACCCGGGCCACCGGCAGCGTCGACAGCATCTTCTACCGGGCCTCGGGCGGGACCGTGCGGATCGACGCGGCCACGGGCGCGGCCAAGCACATTGCCCCGATGCGCCCGCCCTGCCAGGACGGCGTGATCATCTCCGACGGCATGCTCTACTGGGGGCCCTGGATGTGCGGATGCCAGTTGTCGCTCTACGGGCACGTGTGCCTGACCCCGGCCGGCGCGTTCGATTTCCGCCCCGGGCTCGACGACCGGCGGCTCGAGCCCGGCGAGGGTGACCCGGCCTCGGTCGAGCCCTTCCCAATCGAGCCGGGCGACTGGCCCACCTATCTGGCCGACGCGCGACGCACGGCGACCACCTCGGCGGCCATCCCGCGCCAAATCGAGCGGCAGTGGACGTTCGACGTGCCCTCGGGTGCGATGCCCACGGCGCCGATCGTGGCCGGCAACACGGTCTTCTTCGGCGACCGCGCGGGGATCCTATGGGCCCTCGACGCGCGGGGCAACCCGCGGTGGAAGGCATACACGGGCGGGGCGATCTACGTCGCGCCCGCCCTGGCCGACGGGCGGCTTTACGCGGGCTCGGCCGATGGACGCGTGTACGCCTTCGAGGCGGCCACGGGCCGGCGCCTGTGGTCGTTCCGCGTGGGACCCGCCGACCGCCGCATCCCGGTCTACGGCAAACTGATCTCGACCTGGCCGGTGGCCGGCGGCGTGGTCGTCGACGACGGCGTGGTCTACGCGGCCGCGGGCATTACCCACTACGACGGCACCCACGTGGTCGCCCTCGACGCCGTGACCGGCAAGCCCAAGTGGTACAACGATTCGTCGGGCAGTCTTTCCGAGCAGGTCGACAGCGGCGTCAGTCTCCAGGGCGAACTGTTTCTCGCCGACGGCGAGCTGCGCTTCGTCGGGGGCGGCGTCATCGAGACGGCCCGATACGACCTGGCCACCGGGCGCTGCCTCAACGCGCCCTACGACCAACCGAACGCCCGATTCCACACGGCCTTCCATGCCTACTACCCCGACTACGCGCGGTATCTCACGCTTGAACACAAGCTGGCCGACGGGCGCACCCTGGTGTACGACGCCAGCTACGAAGGGAGCCGGCACGGGCCGCTGGCCCTGCTGACGGCCGATTCGCCCTCGGTGGTCAAGCCGGTCTCGCGGTGGTATCAGCCCCCGAGGCAGGCGCAAGCCAAGGCCCACTGGCAGGACAAGACGGGCCGCCGCTTCAACGGGTTCGCCGTGTCGAGCGACGTGCTGTTGGCCGCCGGGCACACGGGCGGCGACCAGGTCGACCGCATTTTTCTGGCCGCCGTCCACGTGGGCGACGGAAGCGACCTGTGGCGCGAGGAGCTTCCGGCCCCGGCGGTGCGCGGAGGCGTCGCCGTCGACCGTGCCGGCCGGATCGTCGTCGCGCTCGAAGACGGGCGATTGATCGGCTACGGGCCGGCGGGAGCCGACTGAGAGCACCGGCGCAAAGCGGGCCGGCGGCCGGCACGATCGGGCGTCGGCTCGGCGAAGCTTCGGATCATCCGAGAGCGCCGGAGTTTCGGCCGAGGGAAGGGGGCGCGATGGGGCATTGGGGCGGGAAAAAGGGGGAAGTGGGAAAAGGGGAAGAAAGAGATGAAGATCAAGATGAAGATCAAGAAGAGAAGAGGCTCTTCCGGCATTCGAGTGGGCAATAAGGGTTCATCCGGAGTTCGCGTAGGTGGTTCTACAGGACGGAGTACCGGTGCCTCTTCTCTGTTGCCAATGCAGTCGCAACCCCTGACAGAGTAAGTGCTTCGGCGCAGTCGTGAACAGAGAAGAGGCACCGGTACTCCCGTGCGGGGCTCGGGACCTACGCTTCCGCGTTCCGTTGACCTGCCACGAACGACGGTTCCTGGGCTATGCCCCACACCATTTCCTTGTCCTGCCATGCCTACAGAAACCTATCGTAACCATCGGGAAAACCGCGTTACCCACTCAAATCCCGGAATACCCGAAGATGATGATGATGGACCCTGGTTCTGTTGGGAAGCGATCGTTTCGTTGTTTCTTGTCTTTTCCTTTTTCCTTTTCCCCATTTTCCCCGCTTCGGGCACATCACTCAGACAGCCGAACCGTCACACGAAAGGAACAACCCTGATGAAAACTCGTTGTGGCCCGCGAGGCTTGGGAAAAGGCCCGAGTTGGCTCTCGGCCGTTGCCTTGGGCGGGGCTCTGCTTGCCTCGTCGTCGGCCGGCGGCGCCGAGGAGGCGGCCGGAGCCGAAGAGAAGTGCTTTATGCTCCATCCGATCGGGCGCGTGCAGAAGACCGATGACCGCACCTTGCTGGTGCTCGACAAGAAGTACCAGCCGGGCCTGCTGGGGTTGGACGGCTTTTCGCACATCTTCGTGTTCTGGTGGTTCGATCAGAACGACACGCCCCAGCGGCGGGCGATCCTCCAGGTGCATCCCCGAGGCAATCGCGAGAGTCCGCTTACCGGCGTGTTTGCCACCCGGTCGCCGGTCCGCCCGAACCTGATTGCCCTGACGCTCTCGAAGCTGGTTTCGGTGAAGGACAACACGATCGAGATCGAGTCGATCGATGCGTTCGACGGCACGCCGATTCTCGACATCAAGCCGTACACGCCCGGCAACGACTCGGCTTCGGGCGCGACCGTACCCGACTGGGCTCGGCGGGGCGGAAAGCAGCGCCCGAGCCCATGATGCGTCCTGCCACGTTTCGCCTCGTGTTGCTGGTATCGTGCTGCCACGCGATGGTGCACGTGTACGAGCTCTCGTTCGCCAGCGTCGAGCAGCTCGTGGCGGCCGACTTCGGCGTCGACACGGCCGTGACCGGCTGGCTGGGGTTCTGCCTGCGTCTGCCGTTCGGCCTGTTCGCGTTGCTGACCGGATGGGCGGCCGACCATTTCGGGGCCAAGCGCCTGCTGCTGGTCTATCTGTTCGGGGCCAGCGGGGCGTCGCTGCTCGCGTGGTTCACCCCGGGGTTGGCGGGCCTGTTCGTCGCCATGTTCACGCTGGGAATGTTCGCCGCGATTTATCATCCGGCCGGGGTGGGCCTGATCTCCCATGAAACCCGGCCCGAGAACCGGCCCATGGCCCTGGGATACCACGGGATCCTTGGCTCGGCGGGGATCGCGGCGGGCCCGTTTCTGGCCGCCTTCGTGCTGGCCGGCGAGGCGTCGTGGCGCCGGTACTACCTGATTCTGTCGATACCCGGCCTGGTGCTCGGGGCGCTACTGGCGCTGCGGCTTTCGCACGTGCGCGACGACCCGCAGGCGAGCGATGCGACCGTCGCCGACGGCGGCGACGACGATGCCCGCTGGGACTGCTACTTCCTGCTCATCTTGGCGGCGGTCTTCGCCGGGTTCGTCTACTCGGCGGTGATGACGTTTCTGCCACGCTACCTGGCCGGGGCGGGCGTCGATCTCGACGCGGCGCTGGGCAGCGTGCTCGGCCTCGTCGGGCTCGGCGGAACCGGCCTCCAGCCGGTCAGCGTGGGAAACCTTCTGACCGGCGGGGTGCTGCTGTTGGGAATCGTGGGGCAATACACGGCCGGACGCCTGGCCCGGCCCCACACGCTCGAGCCGCTGATGGCCTTCAACTTCCTTGCCGTGGTGCCGTGCCTCGTGTGGATGGGCCTGGCCACCGGATGGAGCCGCGTCATGGCCGCCGGGCTGTTCGTCCCGATCTTCTTCATGCACCAGCCGCTCTTCAACAGCCTGGTGGCCAAGTACGTGCCCCGGCGCCGCCGCAGCCTGGCCTACGGATTCAGCTTCACCGTCGGTTTCGGCGTGGGCAGCACGGGATCGGCCTTTGCCGGCAAGGTCGAAAGCACCCTGGGCGAGTACGGCTCCCTGGTCAACTACGGCACCCTGGCCGCCGTGGCCTTCGCGGCCGGCATGCTCGTCGTGGCCCTCTGGCGGCGGAACGGATCGAGGGCCACGACGGGCAAACCGCAAAGGCGCCAGGCTTCGCCGCAACGGCAGTAACAAGCGGTCGAAAAAAGCCTCCGGTACGAGAGCGCGGGGCGGACTACGCGCCACTGACGGGGGGGCTGGTTCCTCACCTCGGATCCAGTGCTCAGGGGTGTGCATAGAAGCGGGGCACGATCTGCCCGCAGAACAGGCAAAACCAAACTCTCGTGCCAAATCTGGAAAAAATAGAATTCGAGGCACAAGCCATTGTCGTTAAAGGGCTTGCGCATACGCCGCTTCGTCGGGACGAATGGTCACGGTATCGCGTTTGCTTCTGGGCGGGCAGAAGTCGTGCCGAGTCATGCCGGGGATTACGCGAATCGAACTCCGCGGTGCGACGACCAGAAGGACCCGAGTGTTTCCGTTTTTGAAAGGAGGAGCACGTGACTCCCAAAGAAGTCTTGGCGTTGTGCCGGGAAAAGGACGTGAAGGCCGTCGACTTGCGGTTCATGGATTTCCCGGGCCTGTGGCAGCATTTCACCATCCCGGTCGGATCGCTCGACGAGGACGTGTTCGAGGATGGCTTGGGCTTCGACGGGTCGAGCATTCGTGGCTGGCAGGCCATCAACGAGAGCGACATGCTCGTGGTGCCCCAGCCCGAGACGGCGTCGCTCGACCCGTTCGCCGAGCTGACGACCCTGTCGATGATCTGCAACATCCAGGATCCGATCACGCGGGAGGACTATTCCCGCGACCCCCGCAACGTGGCGCGCAAGTCGGTCAACTACCTGAAGAGCACGGGCATCGGCGACTCGTGCCGCATCGGGCCCGAGGCCGAGTTCTTCATCTTCGACGACATCCGGTTCGAGCAGACGCCGAACGAGGCGTTCTACCGCATCGACAGCGTCGAGGGGCAGTGGAACCGGGGCCGCGACGAGAGGCCGAACCTGGGCTACAAGCTGCGGTACAAGGAGGGCTATTTCCCCGTGCCCCCCGCCGACCAGTTGATGAACATCCGCAACGAGATGATGCAGACGATGATCGACTGCGGGCTGGACGTCGAGTGCCAGCATCACGAGGTGGCCACGGCCGGGCAGGCTGAAATCGACCTCCGCTTCGACGAGCTGGTCGCCATCGCCGACAAGATGATGATGTACAAGTACATCGTCAAGAACGTGGCCCGGCGGCACAACAAGACGGTCACCTTCATGCCCAAGCCCCTGTTCAGCGACAACGGCTCGGGCATGCACACGCACATCTCCCTGTGGAAGGGCGACGAGCCGCTGTTCGCCGGCAGCGGATACGCGGGCCTGAGCGAGACGGCCCTGTACGCGGCCGGCGGCCTGCTCAAGCACGCCCCCGCCCTGTGCGCGTTCACCAACCCCACGACGAACAGTTACAAGCGCCTGGTGCCGGGGTTCGAGGCCCCGGTCAACCTGGCCTACTCGCAGCGCAACCGCTCGGCCTCGGTGCGAATCCCCATGTACAGCGCCAGCCCGAAAACCAAGCGGCTCGAGTTCCGCTGTCCCGACCCGAGCTGCAACCCCTATCTGGGGTTCGCCGCCATGCTGATGGCCGTGATCGACGGGATCCAGAACAAGATCGATCCCGGCGAGCCGCTCGACAAGGACATTTACGACCTCACGCCCGAGGAGCTCAAGGACGTTCCCACCACGCCCGGCTCGCTCGAGCAGGCCCTGGCCGCGTTGCGGAGCGATCACGAGTTCCTGCTTCGCGGCGACGTGTTCACGCCCGACGTGATCGACACGTGGATCTGGTACAAGACGGCCAACGAGGTCGACCCGCTGCGCTTGCGCCCCCACCCCTTCGAGTTCTGCATGTACGCCGACATCTGATCGGCCCGCGCAGACCACCCGGCTTGAAGGCATCGACTCGGCACGCTCCTGAGCCCGGAGGCCGGCCCCCGCGGCCGAACCCTCCGGGCCAGGAGCCCCGGTGGTCACAACGCTCGTGGTGTTGCCTTCGGTTTGCTCGTGCTTCGGGCTAAACGCCGATCTTCCGCCGCCGCCGTTCGCGACCTATACTTGTCGGCGACGCCACGCGACAAGTCGGCGGGGTTCTACGCTCGTCCACGGGGGGAGGTCAGCCCCAGGGGGCGCTCGTTTCGTCTCGATCTGCCGGCTTTTGTACATGCCGGACGATCGAGTGGAGAGCTGGTCTCATGCTGGGGACGGCCATCGGGCAGCGCGAAGCCGAGGCGGCGAACGGTTCGCCTGGATTACCCGCCATCGGGCCGCTATCGGGGTTTACCGGACGACGCCGATGGCGGGCGCGCGCCGTGCTTGCTCTGTCCGTGGCGGCTCTCTGTTGGGCGATTCCGCATGGATTCTGCCTTGCCGACACGCGTCAAGAGAAGCTCGCCGTCGTGGCCGCGCAGTTCGACCGTGTCGCGGATCCGACACTCCGGCTCGATCTGGCCTACGTCGGGCTCGACCTCTATGCCGGCGTGGAGAAGAAATCGTCGATCGCCCCCGGCCAGCGCGACTCGCTCTGCGCGATGAAACGCGTGGTGATCATGGACCTGCTGCGTCGCGGTCTCTCGTCTTCGGAGGCGGTCGTGACGGGCATCGGCTCGACCGGCGCGTGGCTGCTCGACCCCGGGCGAATCGACAACGACTACGACGCGGCCGACCAGGCCGCCATCGCTCTCCGCAAGCACGACGGCTGCTACATGGAGGGCTTGAGCGATCTCGATTTCGTGATCATGGGCCCCGAGGCAATCGAGGTCAAAGGGCGGTTCGCCGAGATCCTCCGTCAGGGGCGGATGGGAGTCGATCTGCGGCCCGACGAAGTCCGCCGATTGGAGATCAACTTTCTCGACGATGCACAGATTCGCCACCTGCGGGCCGACGGCCACCCGCGGCGTTTCTGGCGCGAGATGCTCGACGTCGAGCAATCGTCGCCCGACGCCGAGAAGTACGTCACCCGGGGCGGCAAGGCCCTCTACTGCATGGAGCATCTGGGCGAACGCGGGGCGGTGCTGTTGGGTGGGCGCGACCCGGCACCTCTCCGCTTCGATCAATGGGCCCGCTCAGCCGGCCATACGATTGGTCCCTTCACGGTGCGTTATCTCTTTGGCGGATGCTCCGACATGGACGCCTTCCTTCGCCACGCGATCGAGAACACGACCCAAGAGCGCATCAAGACCGTGCTGCAGGCCGTCAAGTATCTCCAGCGCGATGCCTGGATGCTGCGACGCGCCAAGGCAAACGCCGACAAGCTTCCCGCTGGCGTGACGATCGACCCGCGACTGGTCGAGAATCTCGACGCCACGGCCGAGAGAATCCAGCGATTTTGCAGCCGGGCCATCGCCGGGCAGGTGTGGAGCGGCGACTTGGACGACTTCTTCGGGCAGGCCGCTGAGCTCTCAGCCGACGTCTGCTGGCAAAGCCATGACCTGCTGCTGACGCTCGGCCACGGGTTGCTCGATGCCGTGCGACAGGGCGACTCGCTCGACGAGGCCCGGGCGCGGATGCTCGACGACATCGTGTTCGACCTCCGGCGGGTGCGGGACATGCGATTCCCCGGCAGCGACCGGCCCTGCTGGTACGCCCGCGACTCCGTCCTCGGCGAAACCGATCGGTTCCTGGCGGCGTATGCGAGTCTCCGGCCGATTCCCTCACAAATCGAGGTCGCGGGGGGCGAAATGCCTCGCGACGAACCCGAACCCGAGGTGCTTCAAACCGGCCCCGTTCCGGCCCCGCCCGTCGCGACCGTGCGGATCGACGAGATTTCGGTGGGCGCATCGGTGGATGTTGCCGAGGACGGCTCGAAGGCGACATCGGTGGTCGGCGGCCAGCCGATCGGCGTGTCGGTTCGCTGCCGGTTGGACCACCTGCTGGACGAGCCGCTCGTCGATCCGGCCGATTCGTGGACGCCCGAACAGCGCGACGCGATGCGCGACATCGCCTATTGGTCGTGGCGTGCGAAAGTGCTGCGCATGCAGATCCGCCACCTGATCTACCTCGACTTGCAGAACGCCAAGCCCGAAACCAAGGGTCGACGGGTCTACGTGTCACCGTACGAGATCGGCGGGCTTGCGGAGGGAGCCTCGCAAGAAGACGCCGATTCGCCGGTCGCCGGAGGCCCGGGCGACGACGTGCTGCACGAGCCGACGCTCGTCGAACGCTTAAGGGAGTGCGAGGCGTTCGTGTCGGCCGCCTCCGAGCAACTCGGCAAAGCGTCCCCGAAGCTCGACGCAGGCTTCTACGCCCCGGGCATGCGTCCCGCGCCGACGCTCGCTTCGGCGGCCGATTATCTCGAAGCGACCGCCGACACGTGCGAAGAGGCGTTGAGCGCGCTCGAGACCATGCGGGAGTGGTGTGATCCGGAGGGCGATTTCGCGAGAATGGCCGGCGATTTGGCCCGCACGAGCCGCCACGGCAAGCGGGGCACCGATCTCGAGCAGGGCCTGTGTCAAGCGTTTTCCCAGGCGAATCGGCACATCAAGACGACCCGGTCGCTGCTCGGCGAGTTACAGAAACACGCCAAGACCGCCCAGGAAATCCAGCAGGCGTTCACCGAGGGCGTCGACGCGAAACAACTGGCGGCGAAGGCCTCGGAGCTCGAGGAGTACCTGACCAGGCTGTCGCACCAGGCCGAGCTGGCAACGCTTGACGCCCTGGCCACGCAGAACCGTCTGGCCAGCGGGATTCAACTCTTTCGAGAGTGCCGGGTGACGGTCGACGCGAAGAACCCGGCACTCCAGGGACTGCACGCCGGCCTGTCGAAGAGCATCGCCGAGTGGGACGGGAAGAAGAACCGGCTCATTCTGCACGAGATCCCCAAGCTGCAGAAGCGGGCCCTCTGGCTGAAGCGAGGCAGGTGGGCGGCCACGTCGGCCCGCGTGGCCTTGGAGGCGATCAACGTCATCGGCGAGTACCGAGAGGCCCAGGCCAAGCTGGCCAAGACGAATCTGAACGCCCGCCTGGAGAACACGGCCCTGGCGTTGAAGGTGTGCGGCGACCTGATCGGCAAAGGGGCCAAGGCGGTTCCCCTGCCCGTGTTGCGCCAGGCGGTCCAAGACTACGCCGAGCTTCTGAAGCTGGCCCCGGAGTGGACGGTGGCGTTCGACCGCCTGGCGTCGCTACGGACCCAGGACATCATCGACGATGTGTTCATGACCGACCCGCCGGCCGCCTACCAGGCCCTCTTGGCCGCCCATCCCGAGCTGACCCGAGACTCGGGTAACTGCTACCGGTATCGGGGTCCGCTGGCCGAGTACAGCGGGGATCTGATCGTCTTGGCCCATGCGGTGCCGGAGCCGACCGATCGAAGCCGGCACCGGATGTGGCTGATCTGGAACAAGCACGCCGCCGACGGCTATCTGCTGCTCGACCGGGAGCGATATCGGGCGGCCTCGCTCTACGCGGCGTGGTATCGGCGCGTCTACGAGACGCCGATTACCGAGTTGCAGCTTCGCGACCTGATCGAGACCGGCAAGTGCACGCGGCAGTACGTGTTCGAGGTCACGGCCGGGCAGTTGCGCAGGGACGCCCACGCGATCCTCGAGGTCGAGGCATGGCAGAACTACATTGCGGCGGTCACCGGGCGACACGATTTCGAGCGGTCCGAGATCCTCCACGCCATGAACCTGCTTCACGCGGCCGCCGATCGACTGGCCGAAGCGGGGTTTCTGCTGCGCGACGCCGACGTTCGCGAGATCCTGGCCGCGGTCCGTCCCGACACGTCGATCCGGGGAACCTGGGCGACCGTCCTCGAGTACGTGCCGCTCGGCGCCTACGCCGAGCGAGGCAGCGCGCTGGCTCTTCGGGCTTGGCACGCGCTGACCGTGGGCGAGCAAGCGGCCCTCGAGGCGGCCCTGACCCGCCTGCTGGACGCGAAGAAGCAGGCCCGAGTCGAGGCGGCTCGTGCGTCGCTCGAAGCGGCGCAACGCAGCACGCCGGCGGGCGTAACCCTGGATGCGGTCCGCGTCAAGGTGGATCACGCGCTGTTCGCGAACGAAAGCCAGCCCCGCCCTGAGGCTGAAGTCATCGCCCCGACCGAGAAGGAGTTCACCGTCCGCTGGACGATGACGATTCCCGCCCAGGCCGAGGGACCGGCCGAGTACGCCTGCCGGGCCTCGATCGACGGGTACGACGGGGCCGGCGACGACGCCTCGGAGCCCCTGATCGTACTGGCCGACGACGAGGCAGGTGCCGCCGCCGACAACGTGGGACCGGCGACCGTCGAAGGAGGACCGACGCCGCAGGGCGTCATGCCCAACCCGCCCTTCGAGCCGCTCTCCCTTCCCCCGCCTTTCGTCCCGCCGCCGGGGACGAAAGAAGAGTACGCTCCGGCCCGGTACGAAGTGCGAGTCCGCTACGTGCTCGACGGGAAGACGATCTTCCGGCGACACTACCGCACCACGGACGGAGAACGGGTCGTCGAGGGCGGCAAACAGAGAGTTCTCAAGTACGAAGAATGCTGCACCGAGCCCACCTATCGGCAATACTTCGACTTCGACGGGAAGTTCCAACGGATCCATTACGACACGGGCTACTTTCTCAGCCGCTATCCGAACGGCCAGAAGGAATCCGAAGGATACACGACCGAGTCGACCAAGTGGGAGACCGAATGGTACGACGACGGCACTCTGAAGCGTGAGGAGAAAGACGACGGCAAGCACCGCTGGGTGAAAACCTATCACCCCACCGGCGCGCCGGCCGAGGAGACCTTCTACAAGTACGTTCCTGAAGAAGGGTGCGTCGAACATGGCCCCCGTTGTCATTGGGACGATGAAGGCCGCAAGCGAAGCGAGAAGTCCTTCGCGCTGGGCAAGCAGGACGGCGTGGCGACCGTCTGGTATCCCGACGGGAGCCGAAGCTCCCAGGAAGTCTACCGGGACGGCGAGCTGACCTTGCGCCGCGGCTTCACCCGCGATAAGCTCGCCTGGGAGAAGGCCTACCAGAGGGGCAAGCTCCACGGGACGTCGCGGGCCTGGTATCCCAACGGCCAACTCAAGAGCGAAGAGACCTTTCGGGAGGGCGCGCGGTGGGGCGACTGCAAGCAGTGGCGCGAGGACGGCGCCCTCGTCTTCCATGTCGTCTACGAGGAGAACCGGATCGTTCGCACGCACGTGAAAAACGGCAAACCGGTGGAATGACGCCTGGGGCACGCCGCCGGTTCGCTGCAACCACAAGACTACGGAGTATCGAAAATGCCATTCGTGCGTCGGGCGGGGTGGGCCGTCGCCGCGGTCGTTCTCATGATGACCGTGGCGGCCTTGGCCGAGGATGCAACCGAGTCGTATGCGTGGCCGACGCTGCCCGAGTTGGGAATTCGGCCGCAACCGTCGTCGCCGCACGTCGACGTGAACCCGCCGTGCCGAACTCTCGAAACGTCGTTCTACCGGATGGGGCTCTGCAACGGAACGATCCGCCTGCGGCGTTTCGAGTCGCAGCCGACGGCCCGGGCGGTGCTCGAAAAGGAGATCGACGAGATTCGCCGAGTCGACGACGCGATCGGCGCGACGGTCTATCGAGTCGACTATGGGACGGTCGAAAAGGGCGCCGCCGAGTTAAAGCGGATCGTCCGCTCCGTGTCGGAGAAACTGCCCGACGGCTCGGGGCGTCCCGTGGCGATCGATTTCCGTTTTCTTGCGGGTTGTTGCGTCGTGGCCATCGACGTCCAGTTCGCGCGCAATGCGCCGGCCGACCTGCTGGGGCAGGTCGAGGCCCTGGGCGATCGATGGAAGACCTATGCCGAAGCCCCCGTCGATTGGCTCGAGTCGAGCCTGAGTGGCGATGCGCCGCCTTCGACTCCGCCCGCAATTCCGGGGCCGGCCGGGCCCAAGCCTGCCGTGATGCCCGACTCGCGGCCCCATTTTTCTGGCCAAGGCGAGGGGCCCGAGTCTCCGGCGAGTCTCGCCCCACAGGACCGGTCCCGCCGAGCGACCGATGAAGCAGGCCCAACAGGTCGACAAGCGGCCGACTTCGTCGTGCTCGCTCAACAGTGCCTGTGGAATGAGCAGTGGCGCGAGGCCGTCGACAACCTGGATCACTACTTCGAACTGCAGCCGGCCAGCCAATGGGACTATCCGCTGGCGATGCGCGCCTTGGCGTACCACCGTCTGGGCGATACGGCGGCGGCGACTCGCGATTTCGGCGCGGCCTTGAAGGCTTGGCCCGAAAGTCCGTGGGTCCACTTCTACCGCGGGCTGGTCCACCGAGATCAGGGCAAGGTCGACGAGGCGCTTGCCGACCTGACGCGGGTCACCGAATACGATCCCGCTCACGCGGACGCCTATTGCGAGCTTGGCATGCTTTACGGGACCGCGAAGCGCGACAACGCGAAAGCGAAGGCCTGTTTTGAGGAGGCCCTTCGCATCGAGCCCAGTCATCCCCAGGCCTTGTGGGGATGCGCCATCCTCCACATGCGCCTCGACTCGAATTCGCCCGCCCTGGAATACCTGACGCGGGCCTTGGAGTGCCACCCCGACAAGGCGCAGTGCTACAATGCCCGAGGCGTCGTCTACGCCCGGCTTGGCGAGCCCGATCGAGCCATCGCCGACTACACGCGAGCGATCGAGGCAAACCCGCAGTTCGGCGAGGCCTTCCGCAACCGGGGATACCGCTATCTTCAGAAGGGAGAACTGGACGCCGCGCTGGGAGATCTTGATCGGGCCATTGAGCTCGAGCCGCGCCATGCCAAGGCCCACGCCGACCGCGGCGCGGCGTACCTGGCCCGGGGAGCCCTTTCGAATGCGCTCGCCGACCTGACCCGGGCCATCGAACTCGATCCTCGCCTGACCGGCGCCTATGAGAATCGCGGACGCGTCTATCTCAAGCTGGGCCGCCGCGCCCAGGCCGAGCAAGACTTCGCCACGGCGAGGAAGTTGCGGAATTAGCGCGGGGGTTTTCGCGTCATCTTCCCTCTTGCAGGAGCACCCAGGTGCCCGTCTTCCCGGCCACGGCGACGTCGAGGCGGCCGTCGGCGTTCAGGTCGGCCACGCAGATCTGCATGCCGGTGCCCACATCGCCGCCGGGCGGGCTGATGGCGTGGCGGATGAACTTTCCCGTGCCGGCGTCCCGCGAATAACAGTACAGGCAGGCCGGCTCGTCGGCCCCCGGATCGCGGCCCCCGTGGCCGCGGACGCGCTTGCCGGTGATCAGTTCGCCGCGTCCGTCGCCGTCGAGATCGGCCCAGGCCATGCTGTGGGCCTGCGACCACGCATCGTCGATCAAGTGCTCGGTCCAGGTGGTGGTGCCGTCGGGCTTGGGCTCGCCTTGCTCCCACCAGTACACGCCGTAGTCGTGCCCCTTGCCCCAGATGATGTCGTTGCGGCCGTCGCCGTTCACGTCGACCACCAGAAAGGGCGAGCTGGCGCCGCGCAGGGCCGTCTCGGGATGCAGCTTCCAGGGTTTTGCCAGCGAGTTGCCCTCGGGGCACTCGTACCAGCCGACGGCGCACAGGATGTCGTCGCGCCCGTCGCCGTTCACGTCCCCCACGGCATAACCGTGCCCGGAGCCGTTTTCGCCCAGCACGATGCGCCGCACGGAGGGCTGCCCGTCGGGCGCCTTCACGAACTGCCAGGCCACGAGGGGATCGCGCTGCACCCAGCAATGGACCACGATCTCGGGCACGCCGTCGCCGTCGAGGTCGCGCAGGTGAAACGCCTCGTTCTCGGCGCGGGCGTCGACGAGCAGGCGCGGCTCCCACTTCCAGCCCCTTTCGAGGGATTCCTTACCGGGGTTTCTGTACCAGTAGAGCTCCGACTCGGTCCATCCGCCCGAGATCACGTCGATCCAGCCGTCGCCGTCGACGTCGTAAAGGTGGTCGCCGTTGTTGGCGTAGAAATCGTCGCTGCCGAAACCGAGCGACACTTGCGGGATGTCGCGCAGCGGCCGCGGCACGAAATCGGGCCCGGCGAACCAGTGGGTGCCCGCCACGACGTCGGGCTTGCCGTCGCGGTTCACGTCGCCAATCGCACAACCCTCGTTCGGGCTGACCATGAGGCAGCGCTTCGAGAACCTCAGTGCCCCGGACTCTTCGCCGAGGGCCGGACTCTCCCAGCTTGCCGCCTTGAACACGACGCTCCACGCGGCGAGCCAAACCGCGTGCCACAAGACACAGCGAGCACACATGGCGATTCTCCTTGCAGGAACGGCGAAATGGAGGGCCTCAACGTTTATTCCGGGCCGCCGACCGGGCGAACGCGACCGTCAGCCGCCGGCGAACTCGTTGCGGAGGAACTCGGCGGCCCGGTCCCAGCATGAGGCGGCTGCCGGGAAGTCGACGGCCATCGCCTTCTTGGTCTGCGGGGTCTCGACCCGAACCTCGACGTCGACCTGAGGGTTCAGGGGAATCTGGGCACTCGGCCCGGCCGCCAGCTTCATCTCGACCTGGGGAGCGAGCAGGTAGTCGAGCAATCGCCGTGCCGCCTCGGGATTCGGTCCGCCCCGGATCACCGCGAGCGTGTTTGGGATGAAGAGGGTTCCCATCTGATCTTCCCCCTGGTCGGGATAGACGATGGCGACGGGCCGGCCCTTTTCGATCTCGATGATCGCGTCGTCGGTATCGGTCAGGCCGAAGGCCACGCGTCCGGCGCCCACCGACAGGGCCACCTGCTTGTTGCTCGCGAGGATCTGCACCTCGTTGGCCTTGAGTTGGCGAAAGAATTCTCGGGCCCGCTCGTCGCCCCAGGCGGCGAACAGGCAGGCGGCGTGGGTGGCCGTCGTTCCGAAAAGGGGCTTGGCGATCCCGGCCCGACCGTGCCACGCCGGGTCGGCCAGATCGAGGATCGACCCGGGCCGCTCGGCCTCGGGGACCAACTCGGTATGGACGACGAGCACGCGGGCCCGGGCGGCAAATCCGTGCCAGGTGTTTTGTGGCGAGCGGTACATGGCTGGAAAGCTCGATCCGAGCGGGGAGGGATAGGCTTCGAGAAGCCCCTTTTCCTCGAGCCGCAGGGTGTTGAGGATCTCGTTGTTCCAGAACACGTCGCAGCGGGGCCGATCCGACTCGGCCATGATCGCCTGGGCCAACCCGACGGTCTTGGTGGCCTCGGTGTCGAATTTAGGGCGAACCGTAATGCCCGTCTGTGCCGTGAAGTCGGCGAAGATGGGCTCGGAGAACTCCTGGTCGAGGGCGGTGTAGACGATCACCTCGGGCCCCGACTTCGCCCAGCAACCGCCGAGGGCCAATACGAGCGGCACCAGGAGAACGACCCGGCCTTGCCGCGCGGCAACGTTGTGACGCCGGGGCCGTCTGCGTCGGCTCGAGCACATGGTTTCCTCTCCTCTCCTTGCGCACGGGGTCGGCCGGTTTCCGGATCGGCGCGATCCAACGTACAATCAGAATAGGGGGCCGCCGCCGGAGACGCAAGTTCGTCGGGAGAGTCGCGTGAGGAAGGTTCGGGGTTCAGGCTTGGGCGTTCGGGTGCCGGGTTGCCATCCGTGGGGTCGGGCCGGCCGGTTGGCGATCGGGCTTGTTGCTTGCGCGGCGCTCGGCTGCGACGGATCGCGACCGCCCGCCGCAGGTCAGCGTGCCGGGACCGAGGATGCCGCAACGCTCGAGGTCGCTTCGCGGGCAACCGTTCCGCCGGCGACCGCGGGTGGAGCGGATCGCCGGCCGGACGGGGCCCCGTCGCGCTCGGAAGGCGGGTCGGCGCTTTCCCACGTCTCGACGGAGCGCCTCGGCGGGCGGGAGGAATCGCCCGATCCGCCGAAGCGCCCGGTGTGGGCCGATCTGCTCGAAGTGCCGGACTCGCCTTCGCGGATGATGCCCGAGTATCCGCGCATCGAGGTCGACGAAGCCCGGGCGGCGGCGGCCGGAATCCGCGGGCTGTCGAGCCGGCGGCTCGCGCTGTACACCGATCTGCCGCCCGGCGACGAGGTCGACGCGCTGCCCGAGGTCTTCGATCAGGCCTTTCCCCAATGGTGCGAGTATTTTCGGGTCGATCCGCGGGATCTCGGCGACTGGCACCTGACGGGTTTTCTGATGGAGGACAAGAGCAGGTTCGTTCGGGCAGGGCTTTACCGCGACGGCCTGCCCGATTTCAAGGACGGCTTTTCGTGGAACTACGATTTCTGGCTGTACGAGCAGCCGAGCGACTACTACCGCCGGCATCTGCTGCTGCACGAGGGGACGCACGGATTCATGAACACGGTGCTCGGGGCGTGCGGTCCGCCCTGGTACATGGAGGGGATCGCGGAGTTGATGGGCACGCACCGGTGGCACGAAGGCCGGTTGACGATGAACCACATCCCCGCCGACCGCGACGAGGCGCCCATGTGGGGGCGGATCCGGGTGATCAAGGACGACTTCGCGGCCGGGCGGGCCAATTCGCTCGAAGGCGTGCTCGGTTGGCGCCCGGCCGGCCACGCCGGCACCGACCCTTATTCCTGGTGTTGGGCGGCGGCGGCCTTTCTCGACCGTCATCCCCGCGCTCGCGAGCATTTCCGCAGCCTGCCTCGGCTGGTGCGGCAGGCCGACTTCCACGAGCGGTTTCTGCAACTGCTCGGCGACGATTGGGATGCGCTTCGCGAGGAGTGGCAGATCTTCGTCGCGGGCATCGAGTACGGGCACGACGTCGGCCGCACGGCCGTCGATTTCACGCCCGGTCAACCCTTGCCCGCGACCGGCGCCCGCGTGCAGGTGGCGGCCGATCGCGGCTGGCAGAACAGCCGACTGCGACTCGAGGCGGGCATGACCTACCACATCCGAGCGTCGGGGCGATACCCGCTCGGCGATCGGCCCCAGGTATGGTGGTGCGAGCCGGGGGGGGTCTCGATCCGTTACTACCAGGGCCGGCCCCTCGGGATCCTCCTGGGCGCGGTCCGACCCGACGAGCCTTGGCAGGGCGGTCCGAGCCCGTTGATTCGACCGGTCGTGTTGGGCCTGGAGGCCGCGCTCACGCCGGCCCGATCGGGGACGCTCTTCCTGCGGGTGAACGACTCGGCGGCCGAGTTGGACGACAACGCCGGGACCCTGACCGTCGAGGTCCGGGCAGAGCGGGGCTGAGCCGTGCCGAGGGCGCGCAGACCGTCGCCGCGGCCGGCGCTTGCCCCTGGTTCCCCCCGCGCCGGGACCGTATAATCGCGGCGCAATCGACTTCCACGGACCACGGAGTGGCGGCCTCGACCATGAGCAAAAGCAGGATCCTGATTGCCGACGATAATCCCACCAACGTCGAATTGCTGGAAGCCTATTTGAGCCAGCTCGATTGCGAGATTCGCGTGGCCGTCGACGGGCTCGACACGTTGGAGAAGGTGGCCGAGTTTCAGCCCGACCTGATCCTTCTCGATATCATGATGCCCAAATTGAGCGGTTTCGAGGTGTGCAAACAAGTCAAGGAAGCCCCGGCCACCAAGGGCATCATGATCCTGATGGTGACCGCGCTGAACGAGCTGGGCGACATCGAGCGGGCCGTGGCCGCCGGCTGCGACGACTTCCTGAGCAAGCCGGTCAACAAGATCGAACTGCTCAAACGCGTCGAGAACATGCTGCGACTGCGCCACGTGACCGACGAGTTGGAGAGGCTCCGCCGCTACATCAACGGGATGGACGAAACCGCCGGGCCGGCATCGCGCTGAACCGGCCCGGCGAATCGGGGCTCCACGAACGGGGGTTGCTCCGGGGCCGTCAGCCCTCGGCCGCGGCGGGGTTTTTCATCTCGATCGAGAGGATCTCGATCGTCAGGGGTGTGTCGGCGTTCTCGTCGATCGGCGTGGCGCCGGCGCCGGGGATCGTGACGAGCACGTCGAGCGACCGCTGCCGGCCGGTGTCGGGCACGTTGCGCATGCTTTCGAGCCACATGCCGTCGGGTAAGTCGCGGACCTTGGGCGTCGCCAGTTCGGCGGTCAGCTTCCTGGTGTAGTAGCCCTTGACGATCTTGGGTCGGGCGGTCTGTTCGAGGCGCACGTAGTGGAGCTTCATGTCGCCCAAGGGAACGCCCGACAGTTTCGCCTGATCGGCGGCGGGCCAATCGAGGCGGTAGTCGGCCACGACCGTGGCATCGGGATGGACCTCGACGGGAAGGGCCTCGTCGCCGGCCTTGCCCTGGGCGCGGGCCGACTGAAGCCGCTGGCAGGTCGTGCGGAGCAGGTCCTCGCAGGCGTGCATCCACGCCTCGCCCGGGTCGCCGGAGGCCCGTGCCCGACCGCCGGGGCCGGGAGCGCCGGGGGCCATCATCCCTTCCTCGTAGCCCATCTCTCCGGGCATTCCTCCCGGCGCCGCGCCGGGGACGCGGGTGCGGCCGGTGGTCCTCGGCCTCCGCCCCGGCGCGATCTTGGCGCCCGCCTCGGGCTCGGTGCGCGGCAGGGCCTTGACCAGCATCAGGAAACCGGGGTCGGTGACCACCTGGTCGAGCAGGCCGGCGTCTTCGAGGGCCCCGGGACCGTCTTGCCATCGTGCCTTGAGGACGCCTCCCAGCGCCGAGCGGACGGAATCGATGGGCATCGTGCTGGCCAGGAGGATCAGATTGGCTTCCGAATCCAACGAACTGACTTGGCCCAGCCTGGCCTGAAGCGCCTTGGGGAGATCGCCGCCCCACAACTGCTGGGCGAGGCGGTAAGGCAGATCGGGGTCGGATGTGTCGGCTTCGAACGAGGGCGGGGCCTGTGGGCCGGCTCCCGGCCGGGTCGCGTCATACCGGGAGGGGCGGCCGGTGTCGGCGCCCCGGTCGTAGCGCGAAGGACGCCCCGATGCGGTGCCGCCCGGCGCCCGGCCTCGGTCGCCGGGCATCATCGAGCGCGGATCCATCGCCGCCGGGTCGGCCATCATTTCCGCGTCGTACTCCGGGTCCATTTCCATGCCGGGCATTGCGGGGTCCATCGACGGGCGGGATCGCGCGCGACGTTGCCGTTCCGTTCGCCGCTTGTCGACGGGGATGCCCAGGATGCCGGCCAGGGCGTCGGAACTGTAGCTGATGAAGTGGTCCTCAAGCTCCGACTTGGTTTGCGGGTCGATTCCGGCGGTTGCCAGGAGCACCATTTGGGCTTCGAGGTTCCTCGCGTCGAGTTCGCAAAGGAAGGGGCTGAACAAGGCATAGTCTTCTTGCGGGGTGTTGCGGTCGGCGACGTACTTGGCCAGCCGGACGCGGAACTCGGGCGACATCCTCGGCGCCAGCAAGTCGAATGCCTCCTGCTGCAGCTCTTCGGCGGTGAGGGGGGCCTGCACCTGCTGGGGCCCTCGCATGCCCCCCATTCCAGGTCCGGCCATCATGTCCTCGGGGCCGTACATCGGCTCTTCGTACTCCATGTCCATGCCAGGCATGCCAGGACCGCCCGGGCGACGCGCCGGCCCCGTTTTTCCCAGCTCGCGCAGCTTTTCCGGCGCGGTGAGACATTGATAGAGGATCTCTTCGTACTCGGCACACAGATGGGCAACCAGCGTTTCGAGCGATGCCAGCGTGGCCACCCGGTTGTTGTCGGTCTCGAATTTGGCTTCGATGACCTCTTTGAGTGTCTGCCGCGCCAGGGGGCTGCCGATCTCCCCGAGCGCGAACACGATGGCCTCCACAAGCTGGGGGGCGGAACCGCTCAGTCGTGGCGGCTGCTTGGCACGACCCGGCGGACCACCGGGCATGCCTGGCATGCCTGGCATGCCGTCGGCTTCCATCATCATTTCGGGGTCGTAGCCCTCCATCATGCCCGGGTCGGTCATTCCCATTTCATCGCCCGGGTAGCCGCCCATGGCGCGCTGACCGGGCCTCGTTTTCGGCTCGGGCGGGGTTTCGCTTTTGGCGAGCACCTTCCGCAGCACTTCGGCGGCGGCGTCGGCATGGGGGCTGTCGGCGAAGTTGGCCCCCAAAAAGGCCACGGCCTCCAGGAGGCGGGGGTCACCGTCTTTCTTGGCCCTCTCGTAGTGGACCAGCTTCCACTCCGAGAATTCCTCGGGAAAGGTAACCTCTTCCTCGGGCTCTTCCGACGCGGGCTTGGGCTTGGGTTTCGGGGCCGCCGCGACGGGGTCGCCCGGCATGGCGGCATCGTCCATGGTCATGTCCGGTTCCGTGGAGGTAGAGCTGTCCCCTCCTCCCCCCCCTCCGCACCCGTAGCCAGCCAACGCCAACGTGACCAGGAGCGGCCAAAGCTTCCCGCTTGTTCTCATTGCGTTCACGGGATTACCTCCTCGCAGAAATCACGGGGACCCAACCCACACAACCATTGTCGCGCCCTTCAGTATTGCAGATTGCCCTTGACAACGCCAGTCAAGCGCTTTTTTGTGGGATCGCTTTGGGACCAACCGAACCGCGACGACGCCACCCCGCAGAAGAGCGGTATTTCTTGGCTTGATTTCCGCCGGCCGAGGAAAGCTCGCGCGCCGCGACCGGCTTGCCCGGCCCCCGTTCGTCGAGCAAAGCCTTGCCTGCGGCCATCCGACTGCGAATCATTACGCGACAGCATCGGAGCAGTCGGAACCGGGCGCCGGCGACCGCGAGGTCGTCGCTTCCGGTCTTTTACCGCGGTTCGAGGTGAAGTGAGACGAGGAGGTGTGCCCCATGATCCGAAAATGGCATTGCGCGGTCACGGTGGTGGCGGTCGCGGTCGTGATGGTCCTTGCGTCGTGCAGTCCGGCCGCTGAGCTGAAGAAACTGAGCGTCGGCGATGCCGCGCCCGATTGGTCGGGCATCATCGGCGTCGACGACAAGGAGCACGCCCTGGCCGACTACAAGAAGGCCAAGGCGGTCGTGTTGGTTTTCACGTGTAACCATTGTCCCGTGGCCGTGGCCTACGAAGATCGGCTGGTCGCTCTTCAAAAGGACTACGAGGAGAAGGGCGTCCAGTTGATCGCGGTCAACGTGAACAACCTTCCCGCCGATCGGCTGGACAAGATGAAGGTGCGGGCCAAGGAGAAGGGGTTCAACTTCCCCTACATTTACGATTCGTCGCAGAAGATGGGATACGACTACGGGGCCACGGTCACGCCCCACGTCTTCCTGCTCGACCAGGATCGCAAGATCGCCTACACCGGCGCGATCGACGACAATATGCGGCCCGAAAAGGTCGAGACGCATCACCTCCGCGACGCCTTGGACGCCGTTCTGGCGGGCAAGACTCCGCCCGCGCCCACGAAGCAGTTCGGCTGCAGCATCAAGTACGAATAGCCGTCGGCGCCGCGACGGTCGAAGCGGTTTTCGAGGTGCGGCGGCCCAGCCGCCGCACCCCTTTTTTCCCGGACGCGAGGCTATGCGACAACGGCATTTTTCACCGGCCGCGGCGTTCGCCGCCTGGACCCTCTCGATCGTGCTTTCCGGTTGCGGCGACCCGGCGTCGAGCGACCCGGCGTCGGGGCAACTCGGGACCGCGTCCCCCGCTGCCGATTCGTCCAACCCGGACAACGCGACGGAAGCCGAGCCGGCCGTCGGCCTGCGCGTCGGCGATTCCGCCGTCTTGGCTGAGGTCCTCGAGGAACATCGGGGCAAGGTCGTGCTGGTCGACTTCTGGGCGACCTGGTGCCTGGCGTGCATGGAGCATTTCCCCCACACGGTCGACCTGCACCGGCGGTGGGGGGACCGCGGGCTGGCCGTGATCTCGGTCAGTCTCGACGACCGGGATTCCGAGTCCCGGGTGCGCCGCTTCCTGACGGACCAAGGCGCGACGTTCGACAATCTGCTCAGCACGCACGGAGCCGGGCTGAAGTCGTTCGACGATTTCGGCATGGAAGACGGCACGTTGCCCCACTACCGCGTCTACGATCGGGAAGGACGACTGCACAAGTCGTTCGGAGCCGGCGCGGGCCCGTTCGACGTGAAGGACATCGATCGGGCCTTGGAATCGCTCCTGGCCGACGCCTCGCCGCCGTGATGCGGAAGGCCTGACGTGTCCGCGCACTCCGTTCGCTGCGCGCCGTCCGCGGCCACCTATTGCAGCTCGGGATAGACGCTTTTGAGGTCGAACTCGTCGCCCATCTCCGGCTGGAGCGCGAGCAGCCGGGCGAAGAGTCGCTTCATGGTGGGGCGGTTGCGGGGGTCGCCGGCCAGGTCGTTCATCTCGTTCGGATCCCGGCCGAGGTCGAACAACTTCGCCTTGCGGATCTTGGGATAGAGGATCAGCTTGTCGTCGCCGACGCGAATCGACCGCTGCAAGTCGAGATAGGCCCCGTACACGGCGTCGTAGGGCGCCGGGCCCTCGCCGCGGATCAGGGGCAGGAGGCTCTTGAACTGCACGTGGGCGGGCCGTTCGACCCCGGCGAGCTCGAGGGTCGAGGGCATGATGTCCTGAAGATAGACCGGGGTGCCGTTCCGCTTGCCCCGGGGCACGCCGGGCCCGCGGACGATCAAGGGCACGCGCATGCTGTGCTCGTAGAGGTTTTGCTTGCCGAACAGCCCGTGGTGCCCCACGGCCAGGCCGTGATCGGCCGAGAAGAAGACGTACGTGTGGTCGGCCTTGCCCGAGCGGGCCAGGGCGTCGAGGATACGGCCGATCTGGGCGTCCATGTGCGTGATGATCGCGTAGTATTCCTGCCGGTGCACCTTGACCGCGTACTCGGTGCGCGGAAAGGGCGCGAGCTTCTCGTCGCGCAAGGTCGCTCCGCAGCCGATCGCATCCTTATCGGGATACTCGGGCAGGAAGTCGACGGGCACGTCGACCCGATCGAGCGGGTACTTGTCGACGTACGCTTTGGGCGACTGCCGGGGGTCGTGGGGCGCGTTGAAGGCGAGGTACATGAAGAACGGCCCGTCGCGTTTCGACGCCTGCGCGAGGAAGGCCTCGGCATCGTCGCCCAGCACCTCGCTCCAGTGTTGGCCTCCCTCCCAGAAGCCGCCGAAGCGCGGGTCCCAGGGGCTCCAGGGATCGGGTTGCCCTTCGACGGGGCGGTCGTAGCCTTCGGGAGTCTGCTTGGGCATGCCGCCGCGCACGTGGGTGACGAAATCGAACGCCTTTTCGGGATCGGCCTTCACGTGCCATTTGCCGGTCATGTAGGTGTCGTAGCCGGCCTTCTTCAGGTGCTCGGCCCAGAAGCGGCCCGCCCGACGCTCCTCTTCGGCCTGCTTGTCGACGCGCTGGGCCCGCCACAGAAACCGGCCCGTGTTGAGCATGGTTCGGCTGGCCACGCATACCGCCCCGGTCCACGAGCCCTGGTTATAGGCGTCGGTGAAGGTGAGTCCCTCGTCGACGAGCCGGTCGAGGTTGGGCGTCTCGATCAGGGGATGCCCCAGCGCGCGAACCGTCTCAAAGCACTGGTCGTCGGCGAAGAGGAAGACGATGTTGGGCCTGTCGCGCGGCGTCTCCGCTCGAACCGCCTTTCGTCCGGTCGAGGAGAACAGCACGAGCATGGCCGCGAAAAACGCCAGGGTACGTTTCATGGGGACCGCCTCGCATCACGTGGTTTGCCGATACTGTCGGGCCGCATTCTACCCGATTCCCGGAGGCCGGGCCAACGGGCCGCACTCGATGACGGCTCTGGTACGTGGTATCATGACCTCGCTGCATCGGCGCAGCAACGAGTTCCTGTAGGGCGGGCGTCTCGCCTGCTTTCGAGCAGGCGGGCGAGATGCCTGCTCGACCGCCACCTGACGACCCCACGGGCCGCGCGCATGACTCCCCGAGAGCGATGGCTTGCCCTTCTCGACGGCCGGCGGGCCGATCGGGTTCCCACCGACTATCAGGCGACCGGCGAGGTCACGGCCCGGCTGCTGGCCGACCTGGGATGCGCCGACGAGGGGGCGCTTTGGCGTCGGCTGCACGTCGACAAGCGCACGGTGGTCGAGCCGCAATGGAAGCTCGCCCACCATCCCGACGATCCCCAGGCCGACATGTGGGGCGTTCGCTACCGCAAGGTCGACTATGGCGGCGGCACGTACGACGAGCCGATTCATCATCCCTTGGCGGGGGCCCGATCGCCGGCCGACGTGCATGCCCACCGGTGGCCCGACCCCGACGACTTCGACTACGCTCCGATCGCCCGGGCCGTCGCGAGCGACGACGGCACCTACCCGATGCACGTGGGCTGCTACGAGCCCTTTTTGCTTTACGGGTATCTTCGGGGCCTGCAGCAGGCGTTCGAGGACCTGGCGATCCATCCCGACATTGCCGACGCCGTGCTGGGCCACCTGTTCGACTTTTACGACGAGCAGAACCGGCGAATGTTCGAGGCGGGAGGCGGGCGGATCGACACGACCTGGGTCGCCGAGGACCTGGGGTCGCAGACCGGGCCCTTGATGAGCCTGGCCACGTACCGGCGGTTCCTGCTGCCCAACCAGATCCAGATGGCCGATCTGGCCCGCGCGTACGGCATCCACGTGATGTACCACACCGACGGCGCGGCGCGGCCCTTCCTGCCCGACCTGATCGACCGGGTGGGCATCGAGATCCTCAACCCGATCCAGTGGCGTTCGGCCGGCATGGAGCGCGAGAAGCTCGTGGCCGATTTCGGCGACCGGATCGTGTTCCACGGCTCGATCGACAACCAGCGGACGCTCGCCTTCGGCACGGTGGACGACGTGGTGGCCGAGGTTCGCGAGAGCCTCGCGATCTACGCCACGGCCCGTTGGATCTGCGCCCCCTGCCACAACCTCCAGCCGGTCAGCCCCACCGAGAACATCGTGGCGATGTACGAGGCGATTCACGAACTGAGTCGATAAGGGGCCTGGCTCGTCGCTCGACAATTCGCCGGTAGCTGGGATTTCGGCCGAAAGCGACGTGCCTGTCCCCTTATCGACGGCCAACAGCATGGCCCGTTCCGAAACGGGGACAGGCACCGAGTCGCAACCACCGAAGTTGCTTCATCGCTTAATGTTGACTCGGAGCCAGTCCCCGTTTCGGAACACTCGCGTGAATCATCCGGGTCAGTCGTCGGGCAGCAAGTGCTCGGTGGGGATCGTGCGCACCACCTCTTCGGTGCTGGTGACGCCCTGGGCCACCTTGAGCAGGGCGGCGCGGCGCAAGTCGAGCATGCCGTCTTCGACGGCCCGCTGGCGGATTTCCCGCGTGGGGCGTTTCTCGAAAATCATCTGCCGGATGACCCGGTTGACGCGCAGCACTTCGGCCACGCCCGTCCGCCCCACGAAGCCTTCGTGGTGGCACTGCTCGCAGCCGGGGGCCGAATAGATCTCTTCGCCCTGGCCCGGTTCGAGCCACTCGCGCACGTCTTCGAAGGTGTGCGGCGAGCCGCTCATGTCGAAGGCCACCTTGCAGTGATCGCACAGCCGGCGGACCAATCGCTGCGACAGGGCGCCCAGGAGGCAGGTCGAGAGGAAGTGCGGGTTGGCACCCAGGGCCATCATGCTGTTGATCGCCCCGGCCGCCATCGGGGCGTGCAGCGTGGCGAACACGAGATGGCCGCTGTTGGCGGCCAACACGGCCGTCTCGGCCGTCACCGGATCGCGAATCTCCCCCACCATGATCACGTCGGGGGCCTGCCGCAACACGCTCCGCAGCAGCTCCGGAAAGTCGAGGTGGATCTTGGGACGCACCTCCGATTGATGAATGCCCGGCAGGGCCAGCTCGACCGGGTCTTCGATCGTGTTGATTTTTCGCGTGCCGTCGTTCAGGTAGTGGAGGCAGGCATACAAGGTCGTGGTCTTCCCCGCCCCCGCCGGCCCGGTCACGAGCATCAACCCGCTGGGCCGCTTCAGCAGACTCATCAGATCGTTGAGGTTTCGCTTCTGGAACCCCAGGTTCTGGAGCTCCAGGAGCCCCAGGTCGTATTCGAGCACGCGGATCGACATGTCTTCCCCCCATAGGGTGGGGATCGTGTTGATCCGCAGGTCGACTCGGTGGCCGTCGCCGACCGTGCACACCCACCGCCCGTCCAAGGGGCGGAACCGTTGATCGACGGGCATGCCCGCCACGGCCTTGATGTGGTTGACGTACCTCGCCCCTTCTTCGCGCGTCACGCTCAGCATCGAGCGAACCACGCCCAGGTGACGCACCGAGATGCGGGCCTCGTTTTCGTCGGCGCAGATGAACAGATCGCTCACCCGTAGCTGGGCAACGTGCTCGATCAATCGCACCACGCCCTGCTCGATATCCAGGCCGCTCAGGTCGACGGCCTTCAGAGGCCGGTCTTTGGGATGGTCGTTCATGCGTCGGCTCCTTGCACCAGCTCCATCGCGGCCGGTTCGTCCTTGGCCAGATTCAGGACGAGCTCCATGCGCATCACCTTGAGGGTGTCCATCACGTGGCTGGGAACCGAATGAATGACCAGCTTGCCCCCCGCTTCGCAAAACCGCTTGTGCCAGACCAGCAGCAGGGCGAGCCCGCTCGAATCGATGAAGTCGGTGTTGGCCAAACTCAAGAGCACCGACCGCTGGTAGCTTCGCCCGTCGAGCAGGGAATCCAGCGGGTCGGTGTCGGGCAAGTAGCTGCCTTCGACGATACGCCCCACCACCTCCAGCCGGAGTACGCTCTGTTCATCCGATAGCACTCTCAACTGCATGAGCGGCCCTCCCAGATCAGCCAGGTTCCCCCCCCGACGACACCTGGCATTATGGCAGATTCGCCGATCGACACCAGAGGGGCGTCGAGCGAGCGGCGAAACGGTCGTTCGGGCTTCCCGACCTCGTCACCGCGACGACAATACCCCCGCGATCCGCGCTCGGCTGAGAGGATACCGCCACTTTCGGCCGGTTCGTTCTGCCCCTTAACCAGTAACATCGCATTGGCCTCGCCCGTGCCGGCTCGGTATGCAATCCCAGCGGCGACCAGGTGGCGAGTGTTCGCAACGACGCGACGCCACGGCGCGGGAAAGGCGACGCGAACCGCGTCGGGGCGGCGATGGCGGCCGATCGGGCATCGACCGTCGGGATTGTGACCGGGGTGGTTCGCGGGTATTCTGAGGGGTCGGTGGTCGACGGCTGCCCCGAATTGGTCCTCTGCGTTGTCGGTGCTGTCCGCGGTCGGTTCGGTTGTGAATTGTGCTTTCGCCGAGAACGACATGCCGGGTTCCAGGCGTTCTGTTTCCACGAATGACCACGGCTCGTTTCCGACCACGCGCATGCGGCGGCTGCGGTACCATCCGGGCGTGCGCAACCTGGTTCGTGAGACGGCATTGTCGGCGTCGAACCTGATTCTGCCGCTGTTCGTCCGGCCGGGCCGCGGGGTGCGCGAGGAGATCTCGGCCATGCCGGGCCACTACCAGGTGTCGCCCGACGTGCTCGCCGAGCAGGTTCGCGAGGCCGCCCGACTGAGGCTGGGAGGGGTGATCCTCTTCGGCATTCCCCGAGCGAAAGATGCCGTGGGGAGCGACGCCATGAGCGGCCTGGGAATCATCCCCCAGGCCGTGCGGGCGGCCAAGCACGCGGCGCCCGAGCTGCTGGTCGTCACCGACGTGTGTTTTTGCGAGTACACCGACCACGGCCACTGCGGCGCGATTGGCGATTCGACCGGGCGGCCCGACGTCGACAACGACGTCACGCTCACGATGCTCGGACATCAAGCGGTGGCCCACGCCCGGGCCGGGGCCGACGTGGTGGCCCCCAGCGGCATGATCGACGGCATGGTCGGCGCGATCCGGCGGCGCCTCGACGAGGCCGGATTCGGCCACGTGCCCATCATGAGCTACGCGGCCAAGTACGCCAGCGCGTTTTACGGCCCGTTTCGCGAGGCGGCCGAGAGCGCCCCCCAGTTCGGCGACCGCCGCACGTACCAGATGGACCCGGCCGCTTCGCCGGGCCAGGCCCTTCGCGAAGTCGAACTCGATCTGGCCGAGGGAGCCGACCTCGTGATGGTCAAGCCGGCCCTGGCCTACCTCGACGTGATTCGCATGGTCCGCGACCGGTTTCCCGGCGTGCCGCTGGCCGCCTACAACGTGTCGGGCGAGTTCAGCATGGTCAAGGCGGCCGCCGCGCGGGGCTGGATCGACGAGAAGGCCGTCGCCCTGGAGAGCCTCACCGCAATCCGCCGGGCGGGAGCGAGCATCATCCTCACCTACTGGGCCGGCGACGTGGCCCGCTGGCTGTCGTAACCAGGTCCTCCCGAGGCGCGAGGCAAGGCCGTGCCCTTTCCGCCCACGATTGCCGAGGCAGGCGAAGCGATGCGCCGCGGAGACCTCGATCCGCGGGCCTTGGTCGAGCAGTGTCTCGATCGAATCGCGAGGCACGACGCGCGCCTGCGCGCGTGGGTGCTCGTCGATGAGGCGGGCGCGCTGGCCCGGGCCGAATCGCTGCGCGACGAGTTGGCCCGCGGCCACGATCGCGGCCCCCTCTGCGGCATTCCCGTGGCGATCAAGGACATCGTCGACGTGGCCGGGCTTCCCAGCCGGGCCGGGTCGCCGCTCCGTGCCGACCACGTGGCCCCGCGCGACGCCGCGCTGGTGGCGTCGCTGCGCCGGGCCGGGGCCGTCATCCTCGGCAAGACGGTCACCTGCCAGTTCGCCTGCTTCGATCCCTCGCCCACCCGCAACCCCTGGAACCTCGAACACACGCCGGGCGGTTCGAGCAGCGGATCGGCCGCCGCCGTGGCCGCGGGCATGTGCCTCGGGGCCGTCGGCACGCAGACGGGCGGCTCGCTGGTGCGCCCGGCCGGCTACTGCGGGGTGTCGACGTGCAAGCCGACGTGGCGCCGCATTGCGAGCGACGGGGTCGTGCCCGTCAGCTTCCATCTCGACCACCCGGGGCCCATTGCGAGGACCGTGCAGGATCTCGACCTCCTGCTGGCGGGTCTGATCGATTCGTGGCGCGACGGCTCCACGGAGCCGATCGGATCCCCCAAGTTGGGTTTGGTCGAGGCGTTCTTCCTGGAACAAGCCGACTTGCCCGTGCGCGAGGCGACCGAAACCGCCTTGCGCCGGCTCGCCGAGCGGGGGGCGGCGATCGGGCCGGCCCGGCTGCCGGCCGAGTTCGCCGAGGTGCACGTCATGCACCGGCGGATCATGGCGGCCGAGGCCGCCGCCTACCACCGCCAGTCGTTCGCGGCCCATCGCGATGCCTATGGCCCCGCCATCGCCGGGCTGCTCGACGAGGGCCTGGCCGCCTCGGCCGTCGACTACGCCGAGGCATTGGCCCATCAGCGAGCCTTCCGAGGGCAGATGGCTGCCGCGCTGGACGGGTTCGACGCTCTCGTGATGCCGGCCACCGATACGACCGCGCCACCCAGCCTCGACACGACGGGAAGCCCGCGCTTCCAGTCGCCCTGGAGCTACGCGGGCCTGCCGGTGGTCTCGATCCCCTGCGGCCTGGCCTCCGACGGCCTGCCCGCCGCCGTGCAACTCGTGGGAAGGATCGACGACGATGCCCGGCTCGTGCGCGTGGCCCGGTGGTGCGACGAGTGCCTGGCGTTTCGCGAAGTGCCCTCGCTGGTGGCCTGACCGGAGTGGCTGGGTGCCCGGGGTCGAGCACAGGGAGCCCCCGTCGCACCGACTCGGCCGCTCGTTGCGCTCGGCGTTTCCACGCGCTCCGGCGCATCCGGCTGGCCGAGCCCGAACGGTCCGATTATGCTCAGGGTTGCGGGCGCTGCGTGGCGGGAGAGGGTCGTGCGTCTTCCCGTCGGGAACTGCCCGCGGCAAGTCGATCGCGAAAGGGACGGTCCATGTGGTCACGATGCACGTTTCGCGTTGCCCTGTTCGGGGCGGTCGGCCTGGTGGCGGCGTTTCCGGCCGCGACGGCCGTTGCCCAGGTCCGCCGGGAGGCCACGCCGAAGCCTGAAATGCCGGCGGTTCAGCCCAGCGGGACGATTCAGGCGATGAATCCGCCGTACATCCAGATCGTGACGCCCGCGGGCGAGTCGTGGGTGCTTCAAGTCCTGCCGAACACCCGGGTGCAGGTGACGGGCATGGCCAAACGGGACATGCTTCGGATGGGGTCGTTCATCTCGTTCGTGGCCGACGTCGACAAGCGGCGCTCCGAGGTCCCGTCGCCGGTCGAAAAGCTCACCCTGTTCACGCCCACCGAGTCGCGCGTGCTGGGCGCCTTTCCCGAAGGCGCCGCGGGCGACGCGGGCGACGTGGACAAGCCCGACCCCACGGACGAGGGCGCGGCCGACGACGATGCCGGGGCCAAGACGAAGGCCGAGTCGCAAGACGGCGAGGGTCCGGCGCTCGAGCGATTCGAGATCGCCGGCCGGATTGCCCGGATCTACCCGACCGGCAAGCTCACCGTCTACGCCCCGAACCGGTATTTCCGGCCTACCATCCAGATCGAGTTGGCCGAGGAGCCCGAGATCGAGCTCGATCTGAGCGGCCCCGCCGCTTACCAGGTGATCAAGGTGGGCGACCGGCTCAGCGGGCGGGGGCGCCTGGCCGGCACGAACGCCGCCCAGGTGACCGACTTGACGATCGCGTTGGCCGAGCCGCTCACGATGGCCCAACCCGAGAAACCCGCCCGGCGCCCGCCGCGTTCCTCCCGATCGCACCGCGGCGAGAAGGAGCAGGCCGAAGAGTCGCCAGAGGCCGAAGAGTCGCCAGAGGCCGAAGAGCCCAAGGAAAAAACGCCGCAGGAGTCGTGAAACGCGTCGAATCGCGATCCCCCGGGCCGCTGTGCTACGAAGGCCGCTTCTTCGCGCCGGCGGGCCGCTTTCGAGGCGGAATTCCCACTTCCGGCGTCGGCGCGACCGGCGCGAGGCTTGCCTCCCACGCGTCGAGAAGCTTGCGGTGATCGGCCACCACGCCGGCGAACCGGGGAGCGTCGTAAAGGTTCTTCGTCTCCCAGGGATCGGCCTGCATGTCGAAAAGCTGCTCGACGGGATCGTCCCGGTAACGCACGTACTTGTATTGGGGCGTGCGGAGCATGCGCCCGACCACGTGATGCTCCGAGGCCACGAACTCGCGCCACTCGGTCGGCTGCTGCTCGCAGAGCGGGCGAAGGCTCCGGCCGCGAGCGTCGGGCGGCGGGGCGACGCCCGCGTAGTCGCACACCGTGCTCATCAGGTCGAGACCCGAGACGAGATGGCTCGCGTCGGCCGCGTTTTCGGCGATCCGGCCCGGACAGGAGACGATCATGGGCACCTTGACCGACTCTTCGTAGGGATACCACTTCTGCACGTGCTGGTGTCGCCCCCGGCCGTCGCCGTGGTCGGCGGTCAGAACGATCACCGTGTCGCGGGCCCGGCCCGAGTCGTCGACCGCGTCGAGGATGCGGCCCACGTCGCCGTCGAGCATCTCGACCTGGCGATAGTAGATATAGAGGTAATAACGCCACTGCTCGTCGGAGAAGTTCTCGTAGATCATCCTGTCGAGCCTCTCCGGCGCGGAAGGCCGGGCCTTGTGGTTGGGAGGCAGCGGCGGCAGTGAATCGGCGAGCTGCTCGAAAGGCAGGTTTTCGGGAACGAGCGCCTCGTGCTGGATCGCCCAATAGCAGATGTCGTGCGGCTGCAACAGCGAGGCGACCAGCAGGAACGGTTCGGCGCCGGTGCGGTTCTTCAAATAGGCCTCGCAGTTGCGCGCGACGGTCGAATCGACCAGGTCGCCTTGGCCCCCACCCGACGGGAGCACGGTGAATCCTTCGATCTCGGTCGGATACCCGCCCGGCAGATGCCACTTGCCGCAATAGACGCTCTCGTAGCCGGCACGGCCGAGCCAGTGGCCCATGTTGGGCACGCTGGGGTGGATGGGCCGGTTGTTGCTGATGACGCCGGTTTCGACCGGCATGCGCCCGGTGAACAGCGAGCTGCGCGCGGGCGAGCAGACCGGGTTCGTGCTGTGCGATTCGAGAAAGGTGGTTCCCCGCCGCACGAGCCGGTCGATGTTCGGCGTGCGGACGTCCGCGCATCCGTGGCCCGAGATGGCATCCAGCCCCAACTGGTCGCAGACCAGGATGAGGAAGTTGGGCCGCTGGCCGGACGGGGACGGAGTCCCGAAACCGCGCCCGAAGCCGGTCATCAAGCCGCCGGCGCCCAAGGCCCCGGTTTGCAGAAACCGCCGGCGAGACGGTCCAGGTCGGGCGGGCTTGCCGCTTGAGGAGTCGTCGTTTGGCATGATCTTCTTTCCTTGGCCCGTCGGTCCGCTTGTGCCGACGGGCCTCGTGCTTGCTCAACCCTCGGCGCGCTCGTACAAATAGGCTTCGAGGCCCGAGACGGCGAACAGGAGCCGTCCTCGGTCGTCGACCCACCACACCCAAGGCACCATGCCGTGGCCCAGTTGGTCGTACCCGTGCAGGCGCAACGGCCTGGCCCTCGGCGCCTTGCTCGCCGGTCCCGTCTCGGTCTTGGGCGAGGCGGGGCTTGGGAACACGACGTCGACCGTCTTGCGATAGGAGAGACGATGTGCCGGCTTGACCTGGTCGAAGTGGTCGACCAGGGCAAAATGAATCGGATCGAACGGCCGGCGGGGTAGTCGCATCACGGCGTCGAACAAGGCCCAATTCACCGTGTGGGCCTCCGGCAGGGCAACGCGGCGGGTCGAGCGCGCGTCGGTCATTTCGAGACCGCCGTCGACGACCCGGCCCGACTTGGTCCATCGGGTGCCCGCGATGGTCTTCCCGCCCGGGGCCACGGTCTTCGACGTGAACTGCCAGCGCAGGGGCGTCGAGATCGCGTCGGTCCGGCACACGATTTCGGCGGCCATCTTCTGGCGATGGTTTCCCGGGACGGCTTTGTCGTAGTCGACCGTCAGCGACACCGTGCCGTCGCCGAGACTGCGGCGCGACATGCCCAGGGTTCCCAGCCGGGCGCCGCGCATGGCCAGCGTGTAGATGCCGTAGGTCAGGCGCCCGTCGGCCTGGGGATCCCACGGTTCGACGGGGGGCTCAAATCCCTCGAGGTGAGGCGCGACGATGTCGAGAGTGAACTCGTCGCCGGCCGGGATCGTGGATGTTGGCATGTCGGGGCTTCTCGCGGCAAACGGGTCGGGGCATCGGCGTTTCCGGCGTTACATCAGGCACCAGGGCGCCCGCATCGCGCGCACGAGCATGGCGTTGGCCTGATCGTCGCCGAGGAAGCGCTCGGTCTGGGGATCCCACTTGAGCGAGCGGCCGAGGCGCAGCCCGATGTTCGCCGCGTGGCAGATCGTGGTGGCGCGGTGGGCGCTCTCGGGGTGGCAGATGGGGCGGCCGCGAGACTTGATGCAGTCGAGCCAGTTGCGCACGTGGCCGCCGGTCTCGGCCCAACCCAGGGCCGAGATGTTCCGGGTGCTCAGGATCGACTCGGGCTCGGCGGTCACCGCGTTCGTCTGATCGTCGACCTGCACCCAGCCCTCCGTGCCGACGAACCGGATGTAGCGGTCGGCGAACAGGCCGCTGGAGCGGAGGACGATCTTCACGCCGTCGGCGTAGGTGCACGTGCAGTCGGCGGTGACGGGCGTTTCGCTGAAGGCGTCGAGCTTCCACGTGGCCGTGCCCTCGTATTCCACCGGGCCCGTGTCGTCGCGCTCGAGGGCCCACTGGGCGAGATCGGTGTAGTGGCAGCCCATGCCGATGATCGGCCCCGCCCCCGTATCCCAGAAGTAATTCCACCCGCTCACGCGCGCGTTCGTGAACGGATGCCACGGCGTCGGACCGAGCCACATGTCGTAGTCGAATCCCTCGGGCACGGGGCGGGGCTTGTCGAAACCGACGGTCGGGCCCTCCCACACCTGGCAGATGATCGTGTGGACCTTGCCGATCATGCCGTTGCGGGCGACCTCGGCCTGGAAACGGTACGACCCCACCGAACGCCGCTGGTGGCCGGCCTGGTAGACCGCGCCGTAGCGCGACATCGCGTCGACCATGGCGCGGCTCTCGCCGATGGTAAGCGAGACGGGCTTCTCGCAGTAGATGTCCTTGCCCGCTCGGGCAGCCAGGACCGAGTGCGGCGTGTGCCAGCGGTCGCCCGTGGCAATGAGCACCGCGTCGACGTCGGGACGGGCCAGCAGGTCGCGAAAGTCGCGGTAAACGGCGCAGTCCTGGTTCCCGTAGTGATCGTCGACGGCCTTCTTGGCGGCGGCGAGCCGGTTGGCGCGGCAGTCTGACACGGCAACGCACGCGACGTCGTCGAACGCCATGAAGTGGGGAAGGATCGCCGCGCACCGCCCGCCGTATCCGATCACCCCCATCGCGATGCGATCGCTTGGGGCCGGCGCGCCCTTGCCGAGCACGCGCCCGGGCAAAACCATGGGCGCGGCCAGCGCCATTCCCGTCGCCGCGCTGCGTTGGAGGAAGCTTCGGCGGCTAAGACTCGGCCTCATTTCCATCGTGTCGCTCCTCATTCCAAGGGTAAGCTGACCTCTCACGTTCGACCGGCCGTCCCAGCCCCGCGCCCGCGCGGCCGTGCTCAGGTTCGCTCCGCCGTGCGATTCCCGGCCGGCCGCTCCACCGGCAAACGCCCATTGTACACGATGCGACCGCCTCGGTGGCGTGCCCTGGAAGCCCCGGAACCGGGCGTTTCGAGGTCGGCTACTGGGCCGACGACTTGCTGCCCTCGGGGGAGCCCCCGATGGGCACGTCGTGGGGCAGCGGGCGCCCGGCCACCGCGAAGCCCTGGTGATAGAGGTCCTCCTTCAGGCGGCGGAACTCGGCAAAGCTGTCGGGGTACGTCCAGACCGTGATCGTGCTCCGCCCGGGGCGAAGTCGCGAGAGCACCCGGCGAAACTCCGAGCCTTCCGACAGGGCGACGTCGACGGTCTCGCCCAACTGGCTCGAGGCGGGAATCAGCGTCCACTGCCCGAGTCGCACGTAGCTGCCGCCCTTGCCGGTGGCCGCCGCCGTTTCGATGGGGACATCGTAGCGTTCGAGGGTGAAACGGAGCCGGAATCCGCCCACCGGGCCCACCGTGTCGCTCAGTTCGGGGCGATGCAGGAGCCGATGCGCCTTCTGCTTCACCTGATCCAAGAGATCCTCCAAGGGGATGAAGACGATCCGGCCGGCGCGAAGCTGAAAGTGAGCCTCGTCTTGATCGACCGTCTTGCTCAGCGGGGTGGGATAGCTGTGGATGACCTCGGGCGGGCTCTCGGCCGCCTCGGCCGCCCGACGGTCGCGCTCGAGCGATTCGAGTTCGGCCCGCGCGCCGGCCAATTCGAGTCCGAGGTCGTAGGCTTTTCGGGCCTCGGCGTCGAGCTGCTCGCCGTGCAGGCGGATCCTGGCCTCCCAGGCCGCCACGGCCATGGCCAGCCGATCGCGCTGGAGTTGGCGGATCGCCTTCTCGCGTTCAAGCTGCTCGGCCCGGGCGGTCGCCTGCAACACGTCGTCGCGCATCGAGCGGGCCGTTGCCTTGCGATCCTGCAACTGGGCAAGCTGGGTCTCGAGGAAGTCGTTCGACGTGGCCGCCTCGACCGCCGCGTTGCGCACGCGCAGTCCCGTAACCATGACCAGGATAATCAGGATCCCCACCATGTTCGAAACCACGTCGAGAAACGAATCGTGGCCCGGCGCGGCGTTGTCGTCTCGGATCGCGTGGCGCATGGAGAGGCCGTGGTTGGTGGTTCGCGGCTGGTGGTTAGTCTTCGGTTTGTCGAGTGACGTCGAGGCCGCTGCCTTCGAGGAGGATCTCGAGGTCGCGGTAGCGCGTCTCGGCGTTCGGGGCAACGTGGAAGGTCAGCACGGGGCGCCAGTACATGCCCGAGCCGGCCGAGCCCCAACGATCCATGTACTCCCAGACGTTCGCGATGAGCGCGTCGATGGCGTCCTCGGTGCGGGCGCCCAGCGGCACGCGTTTCGGTTCGCCGAGCCCCGCCTCGGGCACGAGCACGAGCCGGTCGGGGTAACAGTCGATTCGGATCGGCGAGGTGATCGGGACGGCTCCCACCGCGGCGCTGGGCAATCCCCAGTTGCGGCCTCGGGCCGAGGCCAGGCTCTTCGTGACCAGGGAGATCGCCGGGGACGGCTGTGCCGGCGCGTCGGCGCCGTCTCCCGCACCGCCCGGTTGCCCCTCGGGCCCGGGCGTGGAAGTCGTGCCCGGCGTGCCGCCCCCCGCGCCCTCACGCGTGCGCCCGTGGTTTGAGCCCCCGAGCGCCGCGCCCGTGGCCGGTTCGCCAACCGCTGGTCCCTGCGAAGCGCCGGCGGTGGCGCGATGCGGGGGCGGGTCGTCGCGTCGGGGCTCGTCGCGTCGGGCCGAGCCGTCGCCCGCCGAGTCACGCGCCGACGGATCGTAGGGCCGGCCGGCCGGCCTTTTCGACGCGAAGCCGCCGGCATTGCCCCCGCCGGCCGGTACGAGGCCGCCCCGGTGGGCCGAGACCACGTAGCCCGGCGCGGCCCTGCGGAGCGCGGGGGCGGCGGCCATCCGCCGCTGCGCGCGAATGCGGGCCTCGGCCACGGCCTGGGTGACTTCCTGCGCCAGTTGGGGGTCGGGCGGATCGAAGTCGAGCTTCCAGTCGTCGCCGATCAACTCGTATCCGAAATCCGAACCCCACGATTCCATGGCGGCCCGAGCCGCATAATAGGCGGTGATGCCCTCGGGGCGGACCAGCAGCAGAGGATAGGGCTCCTCCGCCTCGCCGACTTGCCGGAGCCGCGTCCGATACTCCCGCGTCGCGCGCAACGCGGCATCCAGCGGATTGCCCGGCCCCATCGGCCCGGTGAAGTCGCTCGCGCGGAAGACGATCCCTTCGGGCTGCAGCACCACGCCGTCGCGGCGGCATTCGACATAGATCGGGCGCCGGCGCGTCGCGTTCGGCCCCTCATACGGCACAATGGCGTAGGAGCGCTGCGTCTGGGCCGCCTTCCGGCGCGCCTCGGCTACCCCGCGCTCGGCCTCGGCCACCCGGGCGCGAAGCCGCCTCAACTCCTCCTCCAACTCGCGCGCGCGGCGGCCCCCGGTCGACTCTTGCGCGTCGAATTCGGCCCAGGTCGATTCGAGTCGGGCAAGCTCCTGGCGGAGTCGCCGGGCGTGGTCTTCGATGTGCCCCAGGGCCCGGCGCGCTTCGGCCAACCGGGCTTCGGCTTCGTGGCGGGCCCGCTCGTACTCGCGGATCTCGACCTCGGCCCATTCCTGCTCGTCCCGCAGACGCGGGACCGCGTCGGCCTGCTTCGCCGCCGTGTCCTCCGCCGCCTGAAGCCTCGCCTGCCGGGCGATCACGACCAGCAGCAGAATGAGGGCCCCCATCGTGCAGATGAGCACCGCCAGGAACGGAAACAACGACACGCCCGTCGTGCCTTGTTGTTGGGCTCGGGTTTTCAGGACCCGTCTCATGCGGCCTGTCCCGCCTGCTCGTTATCGACGCTCTCCAACTCGATGGCATCCACCTCGCCGGGCAGTTCCCGCAACCGGGCGTTGAGCAGATGGATCGCCGCGGCCAGGCTGATCACGGTCTGTTCGAAGTTCTTCGCCCCCGCCAGGCTGCGCAGGTTCTGGTTGAGCGCCGCTTGAAGCTTGGTCACCTGGTCGGTCGCGTCGACGGCGCGGGCCAGGACCGTGGCCTTTTCGAACACGATCTGCTGCAGCCCGGCCACCGCCTCGGTGTTCTCGATCAGGGCCCGTTGCATCTGCTGCCAGTGTCGGCGGTTGCTTTCGGCGGCGGTCCGTTCGGCGGCCGCCAACTCCTGCGCGTGGCAGCGCAGGCTCTCGTCCAGTGCGGCGGCCAGCGCCGTCTTGAGCGTGTGGCCGGCCGAATCGGCCAGGGTGCTCCAACGCTCCCCGGCCGCGTCGATCGAGGCCCGCCAGATCTCGGCCTGGCGGCGGACCAGTTCGTCGGCCGATTGGGTCAACCGCTCGGTCATTCGCCGCAGCCCGTCCCACTCGCGGTCGAGCCCCTCGGGCGGGGTCTCGAATCGTCCGACCAGTTCGGCCTCGACCCGCTGGTCGACCCGGTCGAGCAAGGCCGATTCGGCCCGGTCGGTGAGAAACTGGGAGAAGAAAAGCACGACGCACAGCCCCAGGGCCAGGGTCGTCGTGTCGAAGGCCACGGTCAGGCCGGCCATGACCTGGGGCAGGGAGTCTTCCAATGCCTGTGGCGCCAGATTGCCCATCGCCTGCGCGATGCCGATGACCGTGCCGAGGAATCCCAAAATGGGAATCGCCCAGATGAACATCCGCACCAGCCCGTAGCTCGCATGGGCCCGGGCCGCGTCGAGATCGGCCAGATGGTTGAGCCGCTCGTCGATCGCGTCGGCCGATCCCGTGCGGCGGACGTGCTCGAGGGCGTCACGCAACCGGCGCACCAGGTAGCCCTGCTGCCGGCCGGCGGGCAGTCGCGCCAGTTGCGAGAGCAGACGTTCGCAGTCGGCCACCGGCTGTCCGCCCGGGCCGATCGGCTCGAGCAACGCGGCTTCGAGCCCCGCGTATTGAACGGCCAGCTCCGCCAGCTTGATCGCCAGGGCGGCCATGCCGATGAAGAACATGGCCGTGGCCACATACTCGACGGGATGCTTGGCGAAATACCGCTCGATCAACTCGTCTTGCAGAAGCGGCAGCTTGAGCAACGCGTAGAACCCGCTGCACGCCAGTGCCCCCCAAAGGATGGGCGAGCGGAACAGGGCTTGTGACAGCCTATTCAGTTGCGACACGGGCATCGGCTCCTTGCTCGGGAATGGCAGTGCTCGATCGGTCCGCGGATCCGGCGCGTCGGGCTCGACCAAAGCCGAAGGCGGTCTCGCGACGGTTCGAGAACGAAAAGTTCTCCAGAAGACCGGTCGGCGTCAACGTCAAAATCGGAACAATCGCTACGGTTTGTGAGTAGAAACAGTCAGAAGCCGATGCGATCGCGAAGGCAGGCGATCGGGGCGAACTGCGTTGACCGGGTTGGCCTTCTCCCGGCGGCCCGCAAGGCGTGCGTTCCTTGGGCTTGCCTTGCCGCGGGTCGTGCTGCCATTCGAGGGGACTTGCCCGCGTCGCTTCGGCAACGGCCCGGAAACGGCGAGAATCCGGGCAACCGGCAAAGATCGCCAAAGTAGAACGGCCGAATCAACCGATGACACCATTCGTCGACGCAAGGGGCTCATCAGCCCCGTCGACCCGACCTGACACACAAGCATGTTCCCAGGGGGGGAAGCAGTCCGGGGTCGGCCCCATCTCGCGGGCCCCCCGGACTATTTTTTTCTCAAGCACGAGCGCACGCGGCGTCGTTGCTTCCCGCACCCCCAGGCCAGGGTTACAATGCGCGGTTCCTCCGTAGCGATCGGTGGGTGAGTCCCGGCTGTTGGAGTCGGGCAATCCGCACGTGCCCGGCGGATCAGGGCAGCAACGATGGGCCGCTCCAAGGTGCCCGAATCGCCGTTCTTTCCCACAATACCGAGGCTCCTCCACCGAATCGGCCACATGGTGCGGGCAGCTTTGGGGTACGCCCTGTTCCGAGCGCGACGCGTCGGGCGAGGGCATTCGGACGCATTGGCCGCAGACCTGAACGCCCGGCTCCGCGGATACCCCCGAAACCACAACTATCGGCTCGATGCGGGGCGCCTCGTGCCCTGCTTTCGCCTCTACGAGAGGGCGGTTGCCGTCGCTCGCCGCTATCCCCGCCCGCTGGAGAGCTTTCTGGATATCGGCTGCTGCCGCGGATACTACGTGATGGATGCCGCCCGGCGCCTCGGTTGCCCGGTTGCCGTGGGGATCGACGTCCACGAACCCTTCGTTTCGACGGCGCAAGACGTGAGCCGGCGACTCGGCCTCGCGAGAACCGCCTTCCATCTTGCCACGCTCGACGAGGTCGCCCGGCAACCCGAAGCCTATGGCGGCCCGTTCCAGACAATCCTGTTGATCGGCACGTACCACTATCTCTTCTGGGGCAGCGAGTTGAGCCCGAAAGCGTACCACGGGCACCGGGAGATACTCTGCCGGCTCGCCGGCCTGAGCACCGACCGCGTGGTCTTCTCGGCGCGCCTGGAAGTGGCGCGACTGCCCGCGCGCCTGCGACACAAGGCCGCCGCGTTCGGTTCGGAACCTCCTTACACGCGGGCGGGTTTCGCGGAGGCCGCCCGGGAATGGTTCGCGATCGAGCAAGCCGGCTGGCTCGGCCGGGACCCGCTGTTGGTGATGCATAGGAAGGGTGCGTAGCCAGGACGGCGCCGATTGCCCGTCGCGCTTCTGGCTCGCGGCGATGCGCCCGGAAACCTCACGCGAAGGCGCGAAGCCGCGAAATGCGTGGCTCTTCGCGCCTTCGCGTCTTCGCGCGCCCCTCCCCGTCCTGGAATGATCGACCTCCTTAACCCTCGGGCACGATTGGATCGTCATCGCGCCGGGCGAGTGAGATCGACCCGCTCCCGCCACGCGATTTCCCGTTTCGCGCGAAATAGAAAAACGCGGGGAGGC
>Ga0334894_1000598_pt1 | contig 40616 bp, 33 predicted proteins | sample GraSluR3_MG_6_FD_207225 | JGI IMG/M metagenome (GOLD analysis project Ga0334894, IMG submission 207225) | Sludge microbial communities from methane-producing bioreactor in Wageningen University, Netherlands - Granular Sludge_12_05 R3 | ecosystem: Engineered > Bioreactor > Anaerobic >...
CGCCATGTCCCAGCGACGCGATTCCCGACTCCCTCGGCTTCCGTGGTGCCTGGCACTGCCGGGCCTGCTGCTATGGGGAGGCTGCGCGGGATACCAGATCGGCACCCCGTCCCTCTACCCGGACCAGGTACGCACCGTCTACGTGCCCATGTTCCAGTCGGATAGCTATCGCCGGAACCTGGGCGAGCGCCTCACCGAGGCGGTCATGAAGGAGATCGAAGCCAAGTCGACCTTCAAGGTGGTAAGCAACCCCAACGCCGACAGCGTGCTCATCGGGCGGATCACCAGCGAGACCAAGCGGGTGGCGGTGGAAAACCGTTTCGACGACCCCCGAGAGCTGGATATCGACCTGCAAGTCGAAGTCCGCTGGATCGATCGTCACGGAGGCGTGATCCGCGAGTTCGAGCCGATCCGCTACTCGCCCGAAGTCGTGGGCGTCGGCGGCTCGGCGCCTTTGTTTCCCGAAGTCGGCCAGTCGGTGGCCACCGCCCAGCAGCTTGCCATGCAGCGGATCGCCGAGCAAATTGTGGGCATGATGGAACTGCCGTGGTGAGCGCCCGGGTGGGGCCGCGAGGGCCCCCCGGCAATTCCGGGCGAATCGCGGTCCCTCGCACCCTTCGTGCCGGTTGGCGACGATGAACGTTTCGTCGGATTCCTTCCAAGCAGATTCCACCCCGTGGCCGCGACGAGGCCTGCGGTGGAAGCTGCGCCACGGGACCCTCGAAATCGGGCGCCTGCCCCGTCTGATGGGCATCGTCAACGTGACGCCCGACAGCTTTTCCGACGGGGGGCGGTTCCTTGACCGGCAGGCGGCCGTCGAGCACGGCCTGCGCCTGATCGCGCAAGGGGCCGACGTCGTCGACGTCGGAGGCGAGAGCACGCGTCCCAAGGCATCGCCGGTCGAGCCCGACGAGGAATTGCGTCGCGTCATCCCGGTCATCGCGGCGCTCTGCGAGCGGACGCAAACGCCCGTGTCGGTCGATACCTCCAAGGCCGCGGTCGCGCGCGAGGCCATCGCGGCCGGGGCGCAGATCATCAACGACGTCACGGCGCTGACCGGCGATCCGCGGATGGTCGAGGTGGCCGCCGAGTCGGGGGTGGGAGTGTGCGCCATGCACATGCAGGGCACGCCGCCGACCATGCAGGACCACCCCCGCTACGACGACGTGGTCGAGAACGTGCTCACCTACCTCCGCCGGCGCCGCAATGCCCTGGAGCGCGCGGGGATCGCGCGCGACCGGATCGCCTTGGACCCGGGGATCGGCTTCGGCAAGACGCCGGAGCACAATCTGGCGCTGCTCGGCTCCGCCTGGAGGTTCCACGCGTTGCACTGCCCGATCCTGGTGGGCCCTTCTCGCAAGAGCGTGATCGGCGTGGTGTTGGGCGACATGAAAACCGACCGCACGGCGGGCACGATCGGGGCAGCCCTTTCGCTGGCCCGGCAGGGGGTCGAGATCCTCCGCGTCCACGATGTCGGCCTTGTGCGCGAAGCCCTGACGGTATACGCGGCCGCGGGCGGTCTGGAATCTCCGCCGCGCGAGCAGGACGAGTCGGCCCTTTGAGCGGTCAATCGCGCGATCCCCCCGTTCGTGTAGGTGGCGGGCCGCGGCGAGTTCGGGCTTGACTTCCCGGCCGAAACGCGATACTCACACCGCCTCACCCCCACGCAGACCGACTGGGCAAGGCATCCGTCTTGCAGAATACGGTGCGGTTGGCGCACATCGCCCAGGTTTCGCAGCGGTTTCGGTCAAGTGCGGGGCTCGACCAAGCCGATTTGGATGGCGCCTTGCCGGTTCTCGGCGCGCACACGACGAGGTGGATCATGGCAACCGATTTATCCGCCGATTGGGAATACTGCCACTTGGGCCCCGCCGACTCGTTCGTCGGGCTGCTGGGCGATCTCAAAGTCAAGACGTCGGAAGGCTGGGAACTGGCCGGCGTGACCAACGAGGCTTCCAAGGTTTACGCGACGGTCAAGCGGCCCCTTGGCGCGCCGGTCGGCACGCAGCGCCGCGTGGCCTGATCGCGGTCGCGTGGATCTCCCAGGCTTATGCAGCCCGCTTCTTCGGCGCTCCTTCGCGCGACGACCGCATGAACGCGGTCACGAGGGACGGGAATCGGCCGAACATCGGGCGCGCATGTCGTCGCGCACCGGATGAAACACGTCGACCGCCCGCATCGGCTTGTCGCCGGTGATTACCTTGTGCCGGACGCCGCCCGGCAGGCGCCACATCTGCCCGGCGCGGACGTGAACGGACTCGCCCTCGATAATGAATTCCGCCTCGCCCTGGATCATGTAGCCGATCTGCTCGTGCGGATGGCTGTGCTCGTCGATGACCGCGTGGGGCTCCATCTCGACGACCGAAAGGGTCATGCTCTGCGCCTCCATGGCGTGCATGTCGACGCCGGCGAACGGGGTCATCGCAAAACATTGGTCGCGGGTGACGATGTAGTCGGACATGGGCGGACTCTCCGGGCAACGAGCGGGCGGTTTCTCATGAAAGGGTGAAAACCCTCTCCTCCGGCGACTGGGCCCGCTCTTCGGCCTCGAAGACCTCGCGCACGCGCTTCAACGCCTCGTACCACTTCGAGACCGCGTCGGGACCGATTCGCTCGGCCAGTTCCATGCGATGGCGGCGCTTCGACTCGAGTGCCTCGCCGAGATAGACGAGGTACTCGGGCGACACGCGGATGACGACCCTGCGCCGGTCGGCGCAATCGGGCTCGCGGACCAGGGCTCCCCGGACCACCAAGCGCTCGACCATGACCGAGGCCGACGCCTTCGATACGCCCTGAATCCGGGCGAGCCGGCTGATCGTGACCTCCCGCTCGTGGTAGATCACCATCACCGTGTGGAACTGGGAGCTGGTGAGCTGCCTGAGGGGATTGCGCCGGCGGCCCGACTGGGCCTTTTCCCAGAGCCTGCGCCAGCGATGAAACAGCAGACTCTCGGTCTCCTGGATGAAGGCGACCTGCTCGCCCAAGGATGCACACGCAAGTTGAGCCATCCCACCCCCCCTTTCTTCAGTGCCTTGGCCAAGGACCGGCGACGGGCCCCGAGAATCCAAGCTGCCAAGACTCTTGACTCCGACAAGAACCGCGTCGAGAATCAAGACAGTTAGACTAACTAACGAATGATCGTGCGTCAAGCGCCATGAATGCTTCGGGTCAGAGACAGAGACAACGCGTTCTGGTCGCCTCGCTCAGTTTGACCGCGCTGCTTGCCGGGGGCATTGTGGGAGGACTGGCCGTGTGGGGGCGATCGAGTCGTCAACTCGGCGATCCCGAGTTCCTGCGCGCCCAACTGGCGCGCGTCAGCGAGCAGGAGGGCGGGGGTCCGGCGGGCCCTCCGCCCGCGCTGGTGCGGGTCGACGTGGTCCAGCGCAAGACGGTCCAACCGCAACGGGCGATCGTGGGGCGGCTCGTGGAGGTGCGCAAGGCGACCGTGGCCAGCGAGGTCACGGGAAAGATCGTCGACATGCCGGTCGAAGAGGGTACCGAGGTGGTCGGCGGCGAGACGCTGTTAGCCCAGGTCGACGACGTCTGGGGGCAATTGGCGTTGAAGCGCAGCCGGGCCCAGGTGGCTTCGACCGAGGCGAAGCTCCGCTACGAGCTGCTCGAGCTCGATCGTTCCCGGGAGTTGAGGGACAGAAACGCCCTGTCGAGGAGCGAGTTCGAGGCGAGAGAGGCGACCGTGGCGGAGTTGCAGGCCCGACTCGACGAAGCCAAGGCCGCGGTGGAGGAGGAGAGCGAGCGCGTATTGCGGTCGGCGATTATCGCGCCGTTCGACGGGACCGTGGTGGCCAAGCTTGCCGAGGTGGGGCAGCACGTCGCGCCGGGCACGCCGCTGGTCGAGATCGTATCGCGGGGTGAGGTCGACGCGCGCTTGATGGTGCCCGAGTCGGCGGTCAATTTGATTCACCTCGACCAGTTGCTGCCGATTCGGATCGATCCCTTGGGCGAGGAAGCCCGCGGCCAAGTCGTGTCGGTCACTCCCTACGGTCCGATGGCCTCGCGGACGTTTCCGGTTCGCGTGCGTCTGGACGATCAGGACGGGCGTCTGAAGGTGGGGATGAGCGTGACGGCGATGGTGGGCGTGGGGCCGCCCCGAGAGGCCCTCGTGGTGACGAAGGACGCCGTGCTGGTTCGTCCCGACGGCTCGACGATCTGGGTGACCGTATCGGACGGCGCGGCGGCGCAGGCGGAGGTTCAGCCCGTGCCCGTGACGATCACCGCCCGGATGCCCGACGAGTACGCCGTCGAGCCCGAGACCGATCCGGGGCGCGATTTGCTCAGGGAGGGAACCTCAGTCGTGATCGAGGGAGCCGAGCGATTGACGCCCGGCCAGCAGGTCCGCATCGTGACCTTGGAGGCCGGTTTGCGGGCGACGGCGGGACGTCCCGGCGCGGCGTTGGGCCGGCAGGAGGGCTGAGCTTGGACTTCATCGGTTTTGCGATCGGGAATCCCGTCAAGGTCGCGGTGGGCGTGATCTTGCTGGTCTTGTTCGGCGTGATCGCGCTGACGGCCGTTCCGATCCAGCTTACCCCCGACGTCGACCGGCCCGTGGTGACCGTGCGCACCGAGTGGCCGGGCCGGAGCCCCGAGGAGATCGAAGAGTCGATCCTCGTCGAGCAGGAGGAGAAGCTCAAGACGATCCAGGGGCTTTACAAGATGACGTCGGTATCCCAGTTGGGGCGGGCGTACGTCACGCTCGAATTCAACGTCGGGTTCGACATGTCGCGGGCCCTTCTGGAGGTGTCGAACAAGCTCGACGAGGTGCGGTTCTATCCCGACGGGGTCGAGCGCCCGGCCGTCCGGGGTTCCGACTCGGCCAGCGACGACGCGGTGGGGTACTGCCTGCTGCAGGCCGAAGACCCCGATTTCGAGATGGCCCGGTTTTACGACTTCGCCGACCGGTACTTGAAACCGACCCTGGAACGGATCCCCGGCGTGGCCGAGATCGGCATCTATGGGGGGCGCACGCACCAGGTGCAGGTGCAGTTCGATCCGGCGGCCTTGGCCCAGCGCGGGATCAGCGTCGCCCAGCTTCGCGCCGCCCTGCAGTCGGACAACGTGAACGAATCGGCCGGCGACATGGCCCAAGGGCGCCAGGACGTGAGGTTCCGGGTGCTGGGCCAGTTCGACTCGCTCGACCCCCTGCGCCAGACGGTCGTCAAATACGACGACCACGGCGTGCCGATCCGCGTCGAGGACATCGCCGACGTCCGGCTCGAGCTGGAGAAGAAGGTCCACTTCAACCAGTGCAAGGGCCGCACGTCGATGACGATGTTTATCAAGCGCGAGACCGGGGCGAACGTGCTCGACATCATGGAGCAGGTCCGCCGCGAGATCGACGCGATGAACGCCCCGGGCGGCCTGTTGCCGTCGTTCAAGAACGACCGCTATGGGATTCGCATCCGCTTGGTCGCCGACGACACGTTCTACATCAATCGGGCGGTCGGGCTGGTGCAGGAAAACCTGCTCATCGGCGGCAGTCTCGCGGTGATCGTGCTGTTGTTGTTTCTACGCAGCCCCCGCTCGACCTTGATCATCGCCGTGGCCATCCCCATCTCGGTGATCGGCACCTTCGTGGTGATGGCCCTGACGGGCCGCAACCTGAACGTGATCTCCCTGGCGGGGTTGAGCTTCGCCGTCGGGATGGTCGTCGACAACGCCATCGTCGTGCTCGAGAACATCGACCGCCACCTGGCCATGGGCGAGAAGCCCGCGGTGGCCGCGTACCGCGGTGCCAAGGAGGTTTGGGGGGCGATCCTCTCGTCGACGTTGACCACGGTTGCGGTGTTCGCTCCGGTGCTGACCATCAAGGAAGAGACCGGGCAACTCTTCTACGACATCGCCCTGGCGATCTGCGCGGCGGTGATCCTTTCGCTGATCGTGTCGATCAGCGTGATCCCCACGGCGGGATCGAAGTTCCTGCGCGACCACGAGCCGGCCCGGGGGCCGCTCCGCAGGGCCCTGCATTCGCTGTTCGGTCTCACCACGATTCTCGCATGGGGGTGCGACGCCTTCGCCCGGGCAATCCACTTCATGACCTTCCGCAGCTTCGCCGGGGCGTGGCTTCGCGTGGCCTCGATTGCCGTGATCACGATCGTCGCCGTCGGGGCGAGTTGGATGCTCATGCTGCCGGCCAGCTATCTTCCCGACGGGAACAAGAACTTCACGTTTGGCCTGATGTTCAACCCGCCGGGGTACTCGACCGAGCAGAACACCTTGGTCGCCGAGCGCCTGGAGGCATCCGTCCGGCCCTACTGGGAGGCGAAGGATTCGGCCGAGGCCACGGCCATTGCGCCGCTGGTCGACATGCAGACCGGCAAGCCGATTTCCGAGGTCCCCGCCCTCGACGAGTTCTTTTTCGTCGTCTCTCGCGGCCGGGTGTTCATGATCACCACGAGCAAGGACCCCGACAACGTGGGCCCGGTCAAGGCCATCCTGGCCCAGGCCATCGACCGGATCCCGGGCAGTCGCGGGACCGCCTCGCAACGGTCGATTTTCGGGCGCAACGCCGGGGGCTCGAACTCGGTCGAGGTCGAGGTCGTGGGAACCGACATGCCGCGCCTGATCGCCAGCGCGGCGTATCTCCAGAACAAGCTCATGAAGGAGTTTTCGAAGTTCGCCGTGCGCAGCGATCCCATGACGTTCAGCGAAGCCGGCCCCGAACGCCAGATCGTCATCGACCAGGTCCGCGCCAAGGAACTGGGCATGAGCGTGCGGGATCTGGCCGTCGCCGCCCGGGCGATGGTCGACGGTGCCCTCGTCGGCGACTTCAACTTCGACGGCGACAATATCGACCTGGTCGTGATTCGTCACCCCGACGTGGCGATGACGCCCGATGAGCTGGCCGACGTGCCGCTGGCGGTCGCCGAGCAGGGAGGCCGCAACACGGTGCTGCCCCTGGGCGAACTGGTCCATTTCGTCGAGGCCGACGCTTCCCAGTCGATTCGGCGGGTGGAGCAGCGTCGGGCCGTGACGTTTACGGTCAATCCCCCCGCCGAGATGGCCCTCGAGGAGGCCCAGGCCCGAATCGAACAGCTCGTGGCCGAGTCGCGTCTTGAGGGGGGGATGTCATCCGACGTCCAGGTGGAGATGTCGGGCAACGCCGACAAGCTCACCCAGGTGCGCACCGCCCTGCTGGGCCACTGGGACGGCTGGAATCTGCCCTCGTTGACCAGCGTGGGCCTGAGCCGCTTCTTTCTCGCCCTGCTGATCACCTACCTGCTCATGGCCGCGTTGTTCGAGAGCTTTCTTTACCCGCTGGTCATCCTGTTCAGCGTACCCTTGGCGACGGTGGGGGGGTTCCTCGGACTTCGTTTGGCCCGCTTCATGGAGCCCTCCCAGCAGTTGGACACGCTCACGATGCTGGGGTTTATCATTCTCATCGGGGTGGTGGTCAACAACGCGATCCTCCTGGTCCACCAGGCGCTGAACTTCATGCGGGGTCTGGGCGAAGGCGAGCACGACGTGTTCGAGCCCATGCCCCCCCGCGAGGCGATTCGCCAGTCGGTCAAGACGCGGATCCGGCCGATTTTCATGACCACGGCCACCAGCGTCTTCGGCATGTCGCCGCTTGTCTTCGCGCCGGGCCCCGGCAGCGAGCTGTACCGCGGCCTGGGCGCGGTCGTCGTCGGCGGACTGATTTGCTCGACGCTTTTCACGCTCGTCGTGGTGCCGCTGCTGTTCAGCCTGGTGATCGACGCGAAGACGGCCTTCCTGCGGTTGATCTCCCGGAAGGATCGCATCGAGACCCCAACGGCCCCAACCGGAAGGGTCCCAAGAACCCACATCCGGCCGGTGGAGACCGAAGTCAGTCCCGTGGGTTGATTCCGGAGCCGAATGCCCGGCAAACGCCGTGACCGTCCGAATCGTCTCGGCCGGGTGTTGTGCCGTCCGAAACGCGAGTAATATAATAGTTTCCATGAGGCATTCCGAGAGGCGACCCTCCGTTCGGCGAGCCTCTCAACCTGTTTGCGAAGCCTCTGTAGCGCGGGCAAGACGCGACGAACGCGGACGCGAACGAAGGATGGCGACTCCGGGCCAGAACGAGTTTCGGCATCTCCTCCAGCAGGTCGGCGAAGGTTCGAACGACGCGACCTGCGCGCTCATCGAGCGGTACGCGCCTCACATCGTCCGCGCGGTACGGCGCAAGCTGAGCCGCGCGATCCGCGCCAAGTTCGATTCGATCGACTTCGTTCAGGCCGTTTGGGCCTCGTTTTTCGCGACTCCCACGGGCCCCGATCGATTCGAGTCGCCTGACCACCTGATCCGGCATCTGGCCGCGCTGGCCCACAACAAGGTGATCGATGAAGTCCGCCGGCGCATGGAGACGATTAAATACAACGTCAACCGCGAACGGTCGTTAAACGATTCGGACCTGGGTTTGTCGGGGCAGTTGACGGCGCCCGTGCCGTCGCCCAGCGAGGTGGCCGTCGCCGACGAACTATGGGCCCGGCTGCTTCGCGGGCAGCCCGATCACTACCGCCGGATCCTCGAGTTGCGTCGCGAGGGAAACACCCAGCAACAAATCGCCGATCGACTCGGACTGAACGAGCGAACGGTGCGGCGCGTCATCCGAGGCGTTGTTCACGAGTAGACGCCATGGCCGAGCCGAACCACGAAGTCGGCCTTCCGAACGAAGACCTGGAGGCGATCCTGGCCGAGCATGAGCTGCGGGCGAGCACCCTCGCGCGCCTGCACGCCCAGCCCGCCGAGGGGCCGCTCGACGCCCGCAAGTTCCTCGACGACCATCCCGAGATCGCGCTGCGCAAGTCGATCGTGATCGACCTGGCCTACGAGGAGTATTGCCAGCGGATCGAGGCGGGCGAGTCGGTCGACCCCGACGGCTACTGCCGACGTTTTCCCGCCTTCGAGAAATCGATCCGCCGGCTACTCGATGTCCACGCGTTCCTCGAAGAGCATGGCGATTTTCTGCCGGTCGTCGACGTGACGTGGCCCGAGCCCGGGCGCGACTTCGAGGGCTTCGAGATCCTCGCCGAGTTGGGTCGCGGGGCCTTCGCGCGCGTGTACCTGGCTCGGGAGACGGCTTTGGGAAGCCGTCCGGTGGCGATCAAGGTGAGCCTCGACGGGGCGGGCGAAGCGCAGATCCTGGGAAAGCTCGATCATCCGAACATCGTTCCCGTCCACTCGGTGCGGCAGACGGCCCGGGACGGACTGACCATCGTTTGCGAACCCTTTCTGGGGCGAGTCACGCTCTTCGATCTCATCGAGCGGCTGCACGCCCGAGGGACGAAGCCGACCCGGGCCCAAGCCGTTCGTGAAGCCCTTCAGGCGGCCAGCGGACCACAGCCGGCGGGCCGGGCCGAGCCGCTCGATCCGATGCTGTCGCGGGGCTCCTTTGTCGATGCCGTGGTTCACCTGGGAGCCCAACTGGCCGAGGCCCTGGCCTACGCCCACTCCCGGAACATCTGCCACGGCGACCTGAAGCCCTCGAACGTGCTCGTGACGCCCGCCGGACGGCCCATGCTGTTGGATTTCAACTTGGCCTTCGACCGCGAATCGTTGGCCCGCCGGCAAGGAGGCACGCTCCCATACATGGCGCCCGAGCAACTCCGCGCGGTGGCCGGGTTGGCGCGCGGAGGCGACGCCACGGACGAACGCTCGGACGTCTTCTCCCTGGGCGTGATGCTCTACGAGCTGATCGCCGGCCGATTGCCGTTCGGGTCGATTCCGGCGGACCGTCGGCCTCGAGATTTCCAGACGGCTCTGCTTCGGTCCCAGGAGGCGGGGCCCGTCGATCTCCGCCAGAAGAATCCCCAGATCGACGCCGAGCTGGCCGGCGTCATCGGACGATGCCTCGCCTTCGATCCGCCCAACCGCTTCGCCACGGCCGGCGCGTTGGCGACCGCCTTGCGCAGGAGCCGGTCGCCCGCGCGCCGGGCACGCCGGATTGCCCGACGGCACGTCGGGTTGATCGTCGCTCTGGCCGGACTGCTCCTGGCCGCGGGCTTCGGGGCGGGCGCCTATCTGGCCGGACGCCTCCCCTATCCCGAACGGGTGTTCAACGAGGGCGGCAAAGCGTACCAGCGCGGGGAGTACGGCGAGGCCGACGCGTGTTTCACGCGCGTGCTCGAGTCGGCCCCTTCGCCCGAGCTGCAGGCCGACGCCCGATTCTGGCGCGGATTGACCCGGCTGCGCCTGGAAGAATTCGACCTCGCCCGGTCCGATTACGAACAACTGCTCGACTCGCCCTTGCGAGGGAAAGCCTACGCCGCCATGGCCTATGCTCGCGGCCGAGTTCGGGAATGGAGATCGTGCGATATGCTTTCCGAGCAGGCTATCGAAGCCGGTTTCGACGCGGCGGCGGTGTACAACAACCTTGCGTTCGCCTGCCTGCGAACCGACATGCTCGACAGGGCCCGCGAAAACCTCGACGAAGCGGTGCGCCGCGGGCCGACGCTTTCGGTCGCGTTCCAGAACCGGGCGTTCGCCGAGTACCAGCGCTCCCGAAGGGAGAATCGCCCGGCGGCGCCGACCGCCGCCGACGACATCGAGAAGGCGATGCGCCTCGCTCCGAACGCACCGTACGTGTATTTCGACGCGGCGGCTATCTACGAGCGTCTCGGCGGCGAACCCGGGCAGTACCGCGATCGAATCGAGTCGTGTCTGAGTCGGGCCCTGGAGCTTGGCGCGAATCCTCGGCTCGTCACCAACAAGTTTCCCGGGTTTGTCGACGATCCGGACATTCAGAAGGCGCTACGCGCCGACGTGACGGCAAGGAACCGCGACGTGACGGACTGTCTTGCCGATCCTTTCTCCGCCGAGCCCTTCCCGTTCCGCTGAACGGGTCCCAGTCCGCGGGGCGGAACTCCGGCAAGCACTCACGACCGTCCGGCTCGAAAGCGGAATCGGGGACGGCGGCGGGCCGAAGGGGCTGCCGCATGGTCCCAACGGGCCACGAGGGTGTCGAGTTCCCGGTCGAGCCAACGGGTGAACTCTCGATAGGCCTCGCCGGCCACCAGGATCGGCGGTTCGGTGTCGTCGCAGGCTCTGCGACGAAGGCTCAGATGGAAGTGGTCGCTCTTCATGGCTTTCTCTCCCCCGCCAACGACGCCCCGATCATGGCACCGGCAAAGCCGTCCTCGGCCAGACTCCCCGTGGCGATCGCGGGAACACGAACGATCTCTACCCTCCCTACGAAAGACACTCGACGCCGGTTCGGGTTCGCCGATCCACGCGATCGGCGCGGCGAGAACGACGTTCATTCTATCGCGCCGCGCGATCCGCGTCGTCGATCGTGTCGATTCCGTTGGGCGATGGCGGAAGAACGACGCGCCGCGGGTTCGGGTTCGGGCGCGGACGCAAGCTCTGCCAGCAGTGCCTGCGTCTTGCCGGCACGATTCGTGGGCGACACGCGACGGCGAACGTAACGCGTTCCCATCGAGAGCCTTGCGCCGGCATATCCGCCGGATCGAACCGCGAAACCCGCCCAGAACGCCCCGATTTCCCGCGCGCGGGTTTCGCTCGATTCCTAAGTCGCGTCAATATAACGAGTTCGGACGACCTTGCCGGTTCGCGGGCAACTTCTTATAATCCGCGTTCTGCCGATGGCGAACCAACAAGAGTGGACAAACGTACCGGATGTAGTGATCGACGGCGAGGCGGCAAGCCGCCGGGTCGCTTGGACGCCGAGGGTTGGGCCGACCATAATGGAAGGCGCGGCCTTGGGAGGGCAGTCGTGCCGATCGTGCGGTCGAGGTGGCCGCCGATTCGTCCGCGGCCAGGAACGGCGCTCGTCCCAACCCGCGCCGACGGTCGGGGTCGTTGCCGGTCGACAAGGTTGCCGCACAGCGACGTTGTGGCGTAATCTCACCACACGTGCCCGTTGTGAAAACGGCGCCCTTTCGGCAGGGCGGAGGCGAGCCGTCACAGGCGTCACAAGTCGGCAAGAGGACGCTTTGGTGCGACGTAGGCGCGGCGCGAATTGGCTGAATCGAAAGCGTGGCCAAGCCGATGACACCCACTACGAGGGTTTCCATCGAGGCACGGATCGGGCAGCCTGACAAGTCGGTCACCGGAGGATTCGCGTAAGCTACACTTTTCTGTACGGAAACACTCGTTGTTCGGGGAATTCTCGAGGGAGCAAAGAGAATGCACATTTACGGTCCGGCCCACTTGCATGGTGCTCAATCCGTCGGCCCGCCCCACACGTCTCGGGCCCAGGCGCCTTCTGCGCCGAACCATGCGGCGTCCATCCGCGACGAGCTGGAGATCTCCGACGTCGGGCAGTTGGTCGACGCGGTCCACGAGTTGCCCGAGGTGCGCCGGGAGCGGATCGACCACATCCGCGCCCAGATCGCCGCCGGCACCTACGAGACCGACGAGAAACTCGCGTTGGCCGTGGGACGGCTGCTCGACGAGATCGGCTAAGGGCCCGGATCGGGCCTGGTCCGCTTATCATGACCGACAGATTCTCGCTGGGCTCCGTTCAGGTCAAGATGCCGCCGGTCGAGCGGTTCACCCAGTTCCTGCAAAGCCGAGGCAAGCGCGTCACCTCGCAGCGCCGGCTCATCGTCGAGCAGGTGTTCAGCCATCACGATCATTTCGACGCCGATGAGCTGATGAGCCATCTCCAGGACCTGATTGCCCAGCGCAAGGTGAGCCGTCCCACCGTTTACCGCACGCTCGCCGAGCTGGTCGAGGCGGGCCTGTTGCGCAAGATGATGCTCCAGGGCCGTAGCGTCTACGAGCACGAGTACGGCTACCCCAGCCACGACCACCTCTACTGCCAGGTCTGCAACCGGCTCATCGAGTTCCACAGCAGCGACTTGGAGCGGCTCCGCGACCGCGTGGCCGAGGAGTACGACTTCGAGGTCGTAGGGCACCGCATGTTCGTCACCGGCGTGTGCGCGGAATGCCGCCGCAGGAAGAGCGGCGGGTAGCGCTCGGCGGTCGACCGGCTCACCCCAGCGCGTCCGGTGCTCTATAATGTCCGGATCGCCATCGCGCCGCACGGGGCTGGCAGCCCCCACCCGACCAGCGTAGGCCGTACCCGCCCCAGACTCTCCCCAAGCGTCGTCCGCCATGAACCTCGCACGCGTCGTCCGGTGCCTGAGCTGCCTCGTTCTGGCGGTTACGGCGAGATCCGTCGGGGCACGCCCTCCGGAGGCCGTCCCGGTCGACGCCCCTCCCTTCGCGGCGAGGCTATCGGCAGTCGAGCCCGAGTGGCAAATCGCATTCACCGCGGAAGACGGGCGCCGAACGGTCGATGCGGCCGACCTGGTCGTTTGGGGCACGTACCGCGAGGTGGGCCGGCCGCCGCTGCTCGTGTTGGCCGATGGCAGCCTGCTCCCCGCCGACGTGTTCGAGGCCGACAAAGAGAAGCTTCGGGCCGACTCCGGGGCGTTCGGGCTCATGGAGGTGCCGCTCGAGCTGCTCGCGGGCGTCGTCTTCCGTTTGCCCAACGATCGCCAGGCGGCCGACCGGTTGGTTGCCGCCGTCGCATCGGCCGCGGCGACCTCGGACCAGCTCATGCTCATCAACGGCGATCGCGTCGCCGGTCGCTTCGAGGCGATCGCCGACAACGCGGTCCGGCTGCAAGCCGAAGTGGGTCCGGTCGAAGTGGAGATCGAGCGCGTCGGCGCCCTGGTGTTCGACCCCGCGTTGCTGGCGAGAGATCGGCCGCGAGGGCTGCGCGCGATCGTCGGACTGGACGACGGCGCACACCTCGTGGCCCGAGGGCTCCGCAATGACGGCGACTCACTCACGATCGATTCGTCCGGCGGGCTCGCGTGGAGCACCGCGTTGGACCGGGTCGTGTGCCTGCAACCCCTGGGAGGGCGAGTGACCTATCTCTCCGACCTCGAAGCCGCGGAATACCGCCACGTGCCCTATCTCGACGTGCCCTGGCCGTATCGGATCGACCGGAACGTGAGCGGCGGGCTGCTCCGCGCGGGCGGGCGTCTGTTCGCCAAGGGGCTCGGCGTGCACTCCGCCGCCCGGCTAACCTACCGGCTCGACGAGCCGTACCGCCGGCTCGACGCCGCGCTGGCCATCGACGATTCGACGGCCGGACAGGGAAGCGTTCGCTTTCGCGTGTTCGTCGACGGCCGGGAGCAGTACGTCAGCCCGACGATTCGCGGCGGCATGGCGCCCGTGCCCGCCTCGCTCGATTTGTCCGGCGCGACGAGGATCGATCTCGTCGTCGACTTCGCCGAGCGGGCCGACGTGCTCGACCGCGCCAACTGGCTCGATGCCCGACTTGTCCGTTGACCGGCGCGCCGGGGCCAGGCGCGCCTTGCAAACCGCCCCGATTCGGTTAAGCTCGGCAATCGGCGGAGCCGGAAACGAACACCTTGACAAGGGAGGCACCATGAACGACCGTTCGCCGCCGCCCATGGGACTCACGAAAGCGGGACAGGCACCTCCGCTGCGCTGCGGGACTGTGGGCGCAAGTGGCGGGCTCACGAAAGCGGGACAGGCACCTCCGCTGCGCTGCGGAGCCAGTCCCGTTTGCGCGGGTCAACCGGCCGACTCTCCCATGACCCGCCGGGCCGTGCTGGCCGGCGCGGCGAGGGCGACCGCGGCAGCGGCTGTGGTGGCGGCCGTTCGGCCCGCCCGGGCGGCCGAGCCCTCGGTCCCTTCCGACGATGAGGTTTGGGACGCCCACGGCCATCTTAGCGGCGTCAGCGGCACGACCGAAGAGCGGATCGACCGCCTGCTCGAACTGGCCGACCGCGTCGACATCGATCGGCTTATCGTGTTCATGGGCTATCCGTGGGTCGTCGACCCGGCGCCCGAGGAGGTCCGCAAACAGAACGATCAGGTAATCCGGGCGGTCGAGCACTCGGGCGGTCGGGCCCTGGGGTTCGTCTACCTGAATCCGAAACACACCCGGGCAAGCCTCGACGAGATCGACCGTTGCGTGCGCGACGGCCCCATGCTGGGCGTCAAGCTCTGGGTGGCCGTCCGCTGCCACGAGCCGTGCCTCGACCCGATCGTCGAACGGGCGGCTGACCTCGATATTCCCATTCTTCAGCACGTTTGGACCAAGGCCACGGGCAGTCTTCCCGGCGAGTCGACTCCCGCCGATCTGGCGGCCCTGGCGGCGCGGCATGCCGATGCCTCGTTCATCGCCGCCCACGTCGGCGGCGATTGGGAGCCGGGCATCCGCGCGATCCGGGCTCGTGCGAACGTGGCGGCCGAGATCTGCGGCAGCGATCCCACGGCCGGCATGGTCGAGATGGCCGTGCGCGAGCTGGGGGCCGAGCGGGTCATCTACGGCAGCGACTTCGGCGGACGCAGCTTCGCCTCCCAGTTGGCCAAAGTCCGCGGAGCCGAGGTCTCCGAAGAGGCCAAGCGGCTCATCCTGGGCGGAAACGTCCGTCGCATGCTGCGCCCGATCCTGAATGCCAAGGGGATCAACCGATGATCATCGACACGAACGTCAGTCTTTCGCGATGGCCGTTCCGCCGACTCCCCTGCGACGAGATCGACAAGCTGCTCGAGAAGCTGCGGGCGGGCGGCGTCGGTCAGGCCTGGGCGGGCAGCTTCGACGGCGCGTTTCACAAGGACCTCGGCGGCGTCAACGCCCGGCTCTTCGAGGCGTGCCGACCCCACCCCGAACTCGTGCCGTTCGGCTCGGTCAATCCCAAGCTGCCCGACTGGCGCGAAGACCTGCGGCGCTGCCATGAGGAATTCGCCATGCCGGGGATTCGCCTCCACCCCAACTATCACGGCTACGCCCTCGACGACCCCGCGCTGGCTGAGCTGCTCACGCTGGCCGAGAAGCGGGGGCTCGTCGTCGAACTCGTCGTGCGCATGGAAGACCCCCGCACCCAGCATCCCCGGATGCCCGTACCCGATGTCGACGCGGCGCCTCTGCCCGAGTTGGTCGCGGCGCGCCCCAAGCTGCGGCTGGTGCTGCTGAACGCCTTGCGGTTCGTGCGGGCGGACTTGATCGCCCGGTTGATCGCGGCCGGCGACGTGAGCTTCGACGTGGCCACGCTCGAAGGGGTCGCCGGCATCGCCAACCTGCTGGCCGGCGTGCCCGTCGAACGCGTCGTCTTCGGTTCCCATTTGCCGTTTTTCTACCTCGAATCGGCCCTGTTGAAGCTGCGGGAATCGGAGCTGACGCAAGAGCAAATCGACGCGATCACGCACGGCAACGCAGAGCGCTTGCTGGGCAAGGCTTGAACGTCGGGCCACCGGATACGCGCACGGCGTGCGCATGTTGGAGGACGCCATGGAAAACCGTGCCCGACAGAAGCGTCTGCCCGGCATGGAGCCTTGGAAGGACGAGCCTCTTCGAGACGTTCGCGACGAGCCCTCTCTCGCGGCGACTCTGCATCCAGCTTCATCCCCTTCCCCTGTCCCCGAGAGCCTCGAAGGCCGGTCGGTCTACGTGATCGACACGCACGCGTTGATCTACCAGGTGTTTCACGCCCTGCCCGAGATGAGCAGCCCCCGGGGCGAGCCGGTGGGGGCGGTGTACGGTTTTGCCCGGGACCTGATCTTCCTGCTCGAGTCGAAGAAGCCCGACTATTTGTTCTGCGCCTTCGATCTGCCCGGCAAGACCTACCGCCACGACCTGTACGAAGCGTACAAGGCGAATCGGCCGGCCATGCCCGACGACCTCATTCCGCAGATCGCGTCGGTGCATCGGCTGATCGAGGCGATGGGTATCCCCGGCCTGGGACGGGAGTCGTTCGAGGCCGACGACATCATGGCCACGATGGCCCGCATGACCGCCGAGCGGGGCGGCACCTGCTACCTGGTGACCGGCGACAAGGACTGCCGGCAACTGCTCTCCGACCGGGTGTTCCTCTATTCGATCCGCAAAGACCAGGTCTTCGATCGCGAGGCCCTCAAGGCCGAATGGGGAATCGCTCCCGAGCAGGTGGTCGACTTCCAGGCGCTGGTAGGCGACGCGACCGACAACGTGCCGGGTGTGCCGCTGATCGGCCCCAAGCTGGCCCGACAGCTTCTCGAAAAACACGGTACCCTCGAGGCCGTGTTCGAGCATGCCGGCGAGGTCGCCGGCGCCAAGCGAAGGCAGAACCTCGTCGAGGGCCGCGACCTGGCCCTGCGCAGCCGCGAGTTGGCTCGGCTCAACCGCCACGTGCCGCTCGAGGTCGACTGGGAGCGAGGCCGCGCCGGCGCGATCGACCGCGACCGCGTCTTGGATCTGTTCCACCAGTTCGGGTTCGTCGGCCTGGGCGAGCGGCTCCGATCGCTCGAAGGCAAGCCGACGCCGGGCAAGACGAAGGCCGACGTTCCGTGCCGGGTGGTCGACACGCCCGAGGCGTTTGGGGCATTTCTGGCCGAGCTGCGCAAGCAGTCGCGCATTGCCGTCGACAGCGAGACCACGAACGTCTGGCCCCGCTGGGCCGAGATCGTCGGGCTCTCGTTCGCCTGGAACGACGACGAGGCGTGGTACCTGCCGATCCGCGCCCCCGAGGGAGAGAAACACCTGGATCTGCAGGCGACGCTCGACGGCCTCCGCCGGACGCTCGAAGACCCGGCCGTCGAGAAGGTCGGCCAGAACCTCAAGTACGACGCGATCGTGCTGCGTTCGCACGGCGTCGAAATGGACGGCCTGGCGTTCGACACCATGGTGGCCAGCTACCTGCTCGACGCGGGCCAGCGCAACCACAACCTGGGCGAGCTGGCCCGGCGGTACCTGAACCAGACGACCACCGACATCCGCGAGCTGATCGGCAGCGGCAAGAGCCAAAGGCAGATGGACGAGGTGCCCGTCGCCCAGGTCGCCGCCTATGCCGGGGCCGACGCGGTGCTGCCCTTGCGTCTGCGCACCATCCTGGCCGCGAAGCTCGCCGAGAGCGATCTGGAGAAGCTGTTCCGCGAGGTCGAGCTGCCGTTGATCGATGTGCTGGTCGAGCTCGAGTCGAACGGGATCAAGGTCGACGTCCAGCGCCTGGCCGAGCTGAGCGAGCGCCATGCCGAGCGTTTGGAGCGCCTCGAGGCCGAGATCTACGACCTTGCCGGGCACCGGTTCAACATCGCCTCGCCGAAGCAACTGCAAACGGTCCTGTTCGACGAGCACAAGCTCCCGGTGGTCAAGAAGATGAAGACGGGCCCGAGCACCGACGCGGCCGTCTTGGAGGAGTTGGCCCGCGCCCACCCGCTGCCGGCCAAGATCATCGAACACCGGCAGGTGGCCAAGCTGAAAGGAACCTACGTCGACGCCCTGCCTCAAATGGTCCATCCGAAGACGGGCCGGGTGCATGCTTCGTTCAATCAGGGCGTGGCCGCGACCGGCCGGCTGAGCTCGAGCGATCCGAACCTTCAGAACATCCCCGTGCGGACCGAGCTGGGTCGAGAGATCCGCTCGGCCTTCGTACCCGGCGAACCGGGGTGGACCCTGCTGGCCGCCGACTACTCGCAGATCGAGCTTCGGGTGCTGGCCCACTTCTCGGGCGACAAACGGCTCTGCGAGGCCTTCGAGCGCGACGAAGACATCCACGCCCGGGTCGCCAGCCAGGTGAACGGCGTCCCCCTGGAAGAGGTGACCGGCGAGATGCGGCGCCAGGCCAAGGCCGTCAATTTCGGGGTGATCTACGGGCAAAGCGCTTTTGGGCTGGCCAAACAACTGGGGATCGAGCGGGAAGCGGCCGCCCAGTTCATCGATGCCTATTTCGAGGGGTACCCGGGCATCGAGAAGTTCCTCGAAAAGGTGCTGGCCGAATGCCGCCGGACCGGGTATGTTAAGACGATCCTCGGTCGTCGCCGGGCCATCCGCGGGGTGCGTGCGGGGGCCGGTCGTCAGAGAAATCTCGCCGAGCGGACCGCCATCAACACAGTGATCCAGGGCTCGGCGGCCGACGTGATCAAGCGGGCGATGATCGCCATCCATCGTCGCCTGCGTCGCGATCGGGCGTCGGGGCGGATGTTGCTGCAAATCCACGACGAACTGATCTTTGAAGTCCCCATGGATCGGCTGGCCAGCCTGGCGCAACTCGTTCGGGAAGAAATGTCCGGCGCCCAACCGTTGAATGTCCACCTCAAGGTCGATTTGAAGGCCGGCCCGAACTGGGCCGCCACCGAACCGATTGGCTGACCTGGGTAAGCCGGTTCCAACGGGGGGGCCCGTCCACGGGGTTGATCGTCGAACATGCACGTTATTGGCCTTCTGGGGGGGGTGGCCAGCGGCAAGAGTCTGGTCGCCCGCGAATTGGCGCGTCTCGGGGCGGGGCTGCTCGACGCAGATCGCGCGGGACACGAGGTGCTGGGCACACCCCGCGTCGAGGCGGCGGCCCGGGCGCGGTGGGGCGAGGCGATTTTCGACCCGCAGGGCCGAATCGATCGAGCCCGGCTGGGCCGGATCGTGTTCGCCGAGGAGGGGGCGCCCGACCGGAAATACTTGGAAGAGCTGACCCATCCGGAAATCGCTCGGCGTCTGAAGGCCGAGGCCGAGCGGCTCGCTACCGAGGGGTATCCGGCGGCGGTGCTCGATGCGCCGTTGCTTTTCGAGGCCGGTTGGGATAAGTTGTGTGATACGTTGGTGTTCGTCGATGCGCCCCGCCCGCTTCGTCTGGCGAGGGCGCAGCGCCGCGGTTGGGACGAGAACGACCTTGCCGCTCGCGAGGGGGTCCAGATGTCGCTGGACCTCAAGCGGGCGCGGGCCGATGTGGTATTGGACAATTCACAATCCCCCGAGCACATCCGTGCCCAGGTCGAGCGGCTTTGGCATGGGCTGGTCGGCTGAGTCGTCTCTCGGGCGCCTTCCGCGCCGGATGTGTCGCCGAGCCGCCTGAGGCGTCCCTTGGAACCGATCCTCCGGTTGCCGAGGCGGCTTCGACTCGCACGCAACCGGCGAGGTTGGCGGCCAGCGTGCGTTGAACCCAACACCCGAAATCCCTTTCCCGCCCAATTGTCGCTTTTCGCGCCTCTACCCGAACTGCGTACAACCCCACCGCCGACGCCTTCCGCGCGCCGGCCCCCGTTCACCCTCTTCAGGAGCACGTGACGATGGCAAACTCCAAGCAAAGCAGGCCGGCGGGCCGGCCGCGGCGGCCCCGTTACGTCGACAACGACGAGGCGGAGTCCGAGATCGATTTCGACAAGGAGCCTCTTTCCCTGGCCGAGGAGCTGGTCGGCCAGGCCGACGCGCTCCGCGACGACGCCGACCGGCGCTACGAGCAGATTAAGCAGTCGGGCGACACCCACATCGCCGAGCTGCAGCGGATGTCGATGAACGAGCTGATCGAGGAAGCCCGCAAAGAGAACCTCACCGACTACGCGGGCGTCAAGAGGCAGGACCTGATCTTCCGGATCCTGAAGGAGCGGGTCAAGCTCAACGGCCTGATGTTCGGCGAGGGCACCCTCGAAGTCTTGCCCGACGGGTTCGGATTCCTCCGCAGCCCCGATTACCACTATCTCTCGTGTCCCGACGACATCTACGTTTCGCCCAGCCAGATTCGCCGGTTCGGGCTTCGCACGGGCTCGACCGTGTCGGGGCAGATTCGCCCCCCCAAGGAAAACGAGCGATACTTCGCCCTGTTGCGGGTCGAGGCGATCAACCACGAAGATCCCAACCAGCTTTCGCAGAAGGTCTTTTTCGACGACCTGACGCCGCTGCATCCCGACGAGCGGATCGTCATGGAGTGCCCCAGCGGCGACATCAACACCCGCGTGGTCGACCTGATCGTGCCCGTGGGGTTCGGCCAGCGAGGTCTGATCGTCAGCCCGCCGCGGGCCGGCAAGACCATCCTCATGCAGAAGATGGCCAAGGCCGCCCTGGCCAACTACCCCGACCTGTACGTCTTCATGCTGCTGATCGACGAGCGGCCCGAGGAAGTCACCGACATGGAGCGCCAGGTCAAAGGCCCGAATTGCGAGGTGATCAGCTCCACCTTCGACGAGCCCTCGTCGCGCCACATCCAGGTCGCCGACATGGTGCTCGAAAAGGCGAAGCGGATGGTCGAGTACGGGCGCGACGTGATGATCTTCCTCGACTCGGTCACCCGGCTGGCCCGCGCTTGGAACGCCGAGTGCCCCCACTCGGGCAAGATTCTCTCGGGCGGCGTCGACGCGAACGCCCTGCAGCGGCCCAAACGCTTCTTCGGCGCCGCCCGAAAGGTCGAGGAGGGCGGGTCGCTCACGATCCTCGGCACCGCCCTGATCGAAACCGGCAGCAAGATGGACGACGTGATCTTCGAAGAGTTCAAGGGGACGGGCAACCTCGAGATCTGGCTTGACCGCCGGCTGGTGGACAAGCGCATCTGGCCGGCCATCGACATCAACCGCAGCGGCACGCGCCGCGAGGAGATGCTCATGGACCCCGAGGAGCATCGCCGCGTGTGCGTGCTCCGCCGCGTGCTCAACGATATGAATCCCCCCGAAGCCATGGAACTGCTCGTCAGCCGTCTCGGCAAGACGAAGACCAACGCCGAGTTCCTCATGAGCATGAACATGAAATAGCCGGAAAGGACAACGTGACCCACGTCTATCACGGAGATGGAAACCCGCCCGACGGGCGATTCGCGATTGTCGTCTCGCGGTTCAACGAGTCGATCACCGTGAACCTGCTCGACGGGGCCGTCGCCGCGCTGGCCGCCCGCGGCGTCGCCGACGAGGCGATCGACGTCGCCTGGGTTCCCGGCGCGTTCGAGATCCCCACGGTGGCCGAGCGCCTCGCCGCCTCGGGAGGCTACGCCGCCATCGTCTGCCTGGGCGCGGTGATTCGCGGCGAGACCACGCACGACCAGCACATCAACCGGGCGGTGAGCACGGCGCTGGCCGAGATCGGCGTGCGGCATCGGCTGCCCGTCCTGTTCGGCGTGCTCACGTGCAACACCCTCGACCAGGCGGTTGCCCGGTCGGGTGGCCAGGCCGGCACGCGAGGCAAAGACCGCCCCGACAGCCGCATCGGCAACAAGGGGTCGGAATGCGCCGAAGCGGCCGTCGAGATGGTCAACCTCATGGCGAAGCTCCCTCCCGTTCGTCCTTCCTGACGCGGCCCGTGGCCGCAGCCAGGCAGCGGACAGGCCCTGATGGAACGCTGGGAATCATGGAGTGTTGGAGTGACGGACTCATGGGATTCGCCACGGATGGGGCCCATCGTTCCATCCCTCCAACACTCCACAACATGCGCGCACGGCGCGAAGAAGTGACAGCGTAAAACTCGAAACCGACCTGCAATTATACCCGACCCATGACCCGTCGCAGCCGAGCGCGGCAAGTCGCGTTCCAAGTCCTGTACCAAGACGACCTCAACCCGGGCGTCAGCCCCATGGTCGGCGAGACGCTCCAGGCCGAGCGCCTGAGGACGACCGAGCTGCTCCAGTTCTCGCGGCAGCTCGTGGCCGGAGTCCGGCGGAATCGGCCTCAGCTCGACGAGATCCTCGAGCGGGCCGCCGCGAACTGGAGCCTCCGCCGCATGTCGGCCACCGACCGCAACGTGCTTCGCCTGGGCGCCTACGAGCTGCTGCACACCGACACGCCCGAGCGCGTTGCCGTCGACGAGGCCGTCGAACTGGCGAAACGATTCGGCTCCGCCCACTCGGCCGCCTTCGTCAACGGAATCCTCGACCGGCTCATGCAAGACAAAGCCGCGAGTAGTGGTTAGTGAGCAGTGGGTAGCGGCAAGTGAAGATCGGATGCAGCGTCTGCTGGTTCTGAACCCCAAACCCTGAACCCTGAAACCCGCACCCTCCCATGGGAATCTTCGACAAGCTGAAACAGGGCCTGAAGAAGACCACGCAGCTTCTTCGCACCGACGTTCGCGATCTGTTCAAGGCGGAAGGCCAACTGGTCGACGAGACCTTCTTGGACGGGGTCTTCGAGCCGCTCGTCAAGATGGACATGGGCGTCGAGGCCGCCACCGCGATCGTCGACGACGTGCGCGAGGCCTTTGAAAGCCGCGTAGTCCATCGCGACGAGATCGTCGAGCAGATCAAAGGCAAGCTCAAGTCGCTGATGGCCCAGCCCAGCGAGCCGATCCGCTTCGCCGACGGCGGCCCCACGGTGATCATGGTCTGCGGGGTGAACGGGTGCGGCAAGACGACGTCGATCGCCAAGCTGGCCCACATGTTTCTGGCCGACGGCAAGAAGGTGATCCTCGGCGCGGCCGACACCTTTCGGGCCGCGGCCGTCGAGCAGTTGACCATCTGGGCCCAGCGCTTGGAGTGCGAGATCGTCACCGGCCCCCAGGACAGCGATCCGGCCAGCGTCGCGCACCGGGCCGTGGCCCAGACGCTCGAAGCCGGCGCCGACGTGTGCATCGTCGACACGGCCGGCCGGCTCCAGACCCAGCAGAACCTCATGCAGCAGTTGAGCAAGATCCACCGCGTGTTGGGCAAGCAGATCGCAGAGGCCCCCCACGAGGTGATCCTCGTGCTCGACGCCACCACCGGCCAGAACGGCATCAGCCAGGCCAGGCACTTCACCGAGGCGGTCCATTGTACGGGCATTATCCTGGCCAAGCTCGACGGCACGGCCAAAGGCGGCGTGGTCGTCGCCATCCGCCAGCAGGTGGGCCTGCCGGTCAAGTTCGTTGGCGTCGGCGAGAAGGCCGAGGACTTGGCCCCCTTCGACCCCGACTCGTTCGTCGACGCCTTGTTCGAGGACGTCGAATCGGGCGAGTAGGGGCCTTCCGACTCGGGCGTGGTTTCCGTGATCCCGTGCGCACGGCAAGCGACTTGCGTCGAGCGAAGGGTCGGGCGGCGGCACGCGCCGGTTGACACTGCCAGCACGATGTGTCAAGGTGAAGCGGTCGGTCGCCCGCCCCCGTACCCGAGCCCGAAGTGGTCGAGGCACTGCCGGCGCCGTTTCTCAACCGAACCCGGAGACGCCTTCCCGATGCAAATCGACGCGATCGAAGTGTTTTACGTCGCCCTGCCGCTCCGCCGGACGATGGAGTTGCCGTCGGGTCCCACCCATACCCTCGAAACGGTGCTCGTTCGCCTCGAGAGTGGCGGGGTGTCCGGGTGGGGCGAAGCGAGCCCCGGCAACGCGCCCCTGACCGGCGCCGAGTGGGCGGGGGGCGTTTTTGCCTGCGTCCGCGACTGGCTGGCCCCGGCTCTGGCCGGGCGCATGGTCGAGTCGGGCGCGGCCCTGCAAGACCGCCTGGCCCGCTTTCACGGCAACCGTTTCGCCAAGGCCGCCCTCGACACCGCCTGGTGGGACCTCCACGCCCGACTGGCCGGCAAGCCGCTCCACGAAGTGCTCGGCGCCCGCCGCGAGGCGGTCGAGGTGGGCGTGGGCTTCGACCGGATGGACTCGATCGACGAGTTGTTCAAGGCGGTGGGCCGAGCCTTCGACGCGGGCTACGCGCGCGTCGAGTTGAAGATCCGCCCCGGTTGGGACATCCAGATGATCAACCTCGTGCGCCGGGAATTTCCCGTCCAGACGATCCACGTCGACATCGAAGGGGGGATGCGCCTGGATCACATGGAGCTGCTGTGCCGCCTCGACGACTTCATGCTCGCCATGGTCGAGCAGCCCCTGCCGGCCGACGATCTGGTGGGGCACGCCATGGTGCAAGAGGCCGTGCGCACGCCGGTGTGTCTCGACGAGGCGATCACCACGCCGGACCAGGCCGACATGGCCCTCGAGCTGCACAGCGCGAAATACGTCAACGTCAAGCCGGGCCGGGTGGGCGGGCTCACGCCGGCCATCGCCATCCACGATGCCTGCCACCACGATTGCACCCCGTGCTGGGTCGGTGCGATGCCCCAGAGCGCCGTCGGCGCCCGGATCGGGCTGGCCCTGGCGGCCAAGGAGAACTTCACCTATCCGGCCGACTACATCCCGCTCGGCGAACCGCTCGCCGAAGACCTGGCCGAGCCCGCGGCCGCCGCGCGGACCGGCGACGAGGGCACGCTTCGCGTTCCCCTGTGGTCGGAGCCCGGAATCGGCATCGAGCCCGACCGCGAACGGCTCGAGCGATTCTGCCGCACGCGAGCGCTTCTCTAGAAAGACCCGCCGGATGATCTGCGTCATTGCGACAATCGAGGTGGCCGAAGGGCGGCGCGACGATTTTCTCGCCGAGTTTCGGCGGATCGTTCCCCTGGTGCTCGCCGAGGAGGGATGCCTGGAATACGGCCCCATGGTCGACGTGCCCACCGAGCTCGGCGCCCAGGCCCCCGCCCGAAACCATGTGGTCACGGTGGTCGAGAAGTGGGAAAGCGTCGAGGCCCTCGAAGCCCACCTTATGGCCCCCCACATGATCGAGTACCGCAAGCGGGTCAAGCCGTTGGTGCGCGGTTCGAGCCTCCAGGTGCTTCGCCCGGCGTGAAGGATCGTGGAGTGTTCGCCGAGGGCGCCCCACGGCGAACGTTGTGCCCTGGCGCGGGTGGGTCGGCGCTGCGCTGGGACAACCCACCCGCTTGAGCCGGCTCAAGTCCTGTCGGGCCCCATCGGCCCGCGCAAGCCGTCTATCTGCGCCAGCGGGGCAGCAGGCGCCCGGTGCGATCCATGTAGTCGCGGTAGGGCTTGCCGAAGTGGTCGAGCATTGCCTGTTCTTCCCGGCCGACGCGAAAGAGATACAGGGGAATGAAGAAGATCAGCATGGCGGGGCCGGCGATCGCATTGGGCAGAAGCAGCGCCTGGGCGACGCCCCAGAGCAGGTGGGCGGCATACATGGGATGGCGGATGAATCGGTAAACTCCCTCCGTGACGAGCGTCTGGTCCTCCCGGACCTCCACCCAAGGCGACCAATTGCGTCCCAGGTCGACGTGCGCCCGCCACAACAACCACAAGGCCGCGGCAAAGGCCCCGGCGCCGATCGAGCCGGCCCAGCGGGGCAGCCCGTAGTCGGCGAAGTCGAGCCAGCCGGTGAACAGGTAAACCGGCGGCAGCACGAGCAGGCCGAGGCCGGCCAATCCGGTCAAGGCGGCATCGACCGCACTGGTGCGCCGCCCGGTTGCGCGTCTTTGCCGATCCCGTCTTGTGTAGACGCCGCGGATGGCGCAGCCCGCGACAAATCCGGCCAGAAAGACCATCTCGAAGCAATTCTCGAACATGATTCCCTTCGCGGAGGGCGGTGTACGCGGTTTGCCGTGCGCCGGCGAAGTGAAACCTACCGAACGGCAGGGGTTCGATCAATCGGGCCCGGCTGCCCGGCTCGTGGCAGCCGCGTCGCGGCCGCTTGTTTTCCGCAAGGCGATCCCGTAGCATCGGGGTCGAACGCGGCGCGATTGGCCCTTGGGCTGCAAGGAGAATCTCGATGTCCAGGTCATGCGTGAGTTTCGGCCGGCGGGGCTTTCTGAGCCTCGCGGCCGTTCTGCTGGTGGCCGGCTCGGTGTCGGCTTCCGATTCGGCCCAGGTGAAGACGCAGTTCGCCGATCCACCTCGGCAGTACGCCTCGGCGCCGCTTTGGGTGTGGAACGACCTGCTGACCGAGGAGCAGATTCGCTCGACCCTTCGCGACCTGGCCGGGCAGAAGGTCATGCAGGCGTTCGTCCATCCCCGGCCCGGGCTGATGACGCCCTATCTCTCGGACGACTGGTTCCGCCTCTGGAAGGTCGCTCTCGACGAGGCCGAGCGGCTCGACATGAACATCTGGGTCTACGACGAGAACTCGTACCCCTCGGGCTTTGCGGGCGGGTTGGTGCCCGAGGCGCTGCCCGACGCGCGGGGCAAGGGTGTCCACTTCGCCGAGGTGAAGAGCCTAACGCCCGGCCTCTCTCCCGAAGCGGGCGAGGGGAGCCGCCAAACGCCCGCCAAGACGCTCGGCGACGACGTGCTGGCCGTGTACCGGCTCACCGACGAGGGGAGCGAGAATGTGACCGAGCAGGCCAGGGCCGGCGTGGCCATGCCCGAGGGACGCTACCTGGTGGCCACCGTGCGCCTGGCGCCCAGTAGCGGCTGGTTCGGCGGGAAGTGGTACGTCGACCTGCTTAAGCCGGGCGTGACCGAGAAGTTCATCGAAATTACGATGGAAGCGTATCGGCGCCACGTCGGCGATCAGTTCGGCAAGCGCATGCCCGGCTGGTTCACCGACGAGCCCCACCTGGCCCCGGCGGGCGGGCTGCACTGGTCGGACCATCTGCCCGAGCTGTTCCAAGCGCGGTGGGGATACGACCTCGTCGACGGCCTTCCCAGCCTGGTCCGGCCGGTCGGCGATTGGAAGCGGGTGCGGCACAACTACTATCGGCTCCTGCTCGAGCAGTTCATCGAGCGGTGGGCCAGGCCCTGCTACGAGTACTGCGAGAAGCACGGCATCGAGTTCACCGGCCACTACTGGGAGCACGGATGGCCCGGCGCCGGGCACGGCGGCGACAACATGGCCATGTACGCCTGGCATCAGCGCCCGGCCATCGACATCCTCATGAACCAGTATCGCGAGGACACCCACGCCCAGTTCGGCAACGTCCGCGCGGTGCTCGAGCTGGCCAGCGTCGCCAATCAGCTCGGACGCCGGCGCACCCTCTGCGAGGTCTACGGCGCCGGGGGCTGGGACCTGCGGTTCGAAGACATGAAGCGGATCGGCGATTGGATCTACGTGCTGGGCGTCAACACGATGGACGAGCACCTCTCGTACATCACGCTGCGAGGCGCCCGAAAGCGCGACCATCCGCAGTCGTTCTCTTACCACGAGCCGTGGTGGGAAGCCTACCACGTGATGGCCCGCTACTTCACGCGCCTGTCGCTGGCGCTTTCGGAGGGCGAGCAAGTCAACCGCATCCTGCTCATCGAGCCCACGACCACGACCTGGATGTACCAGGGCGACGCCCGTCTGGCCGAGATCGGCAACTCGTTCCAGCAGATGGTCGTCACGCTGGCCAAAGAGCAGGTCGAATTCGACCTGGGCTGCGAAGACGTGATGGCCCGGCACGGCTCGGTCGAAGGTTCGGAACTCGTCGTGGGCCTGCGCCGCTACCACACGGTGGTGATTCCGCCGATGACCGAGAACCTGAACCCCGAGACGATGGACCTCCTCGAAGCCTATCTGGCCGGTGGCGGCACCGTCTTCTGCTGCGGCCCGCCGCCGGCCCGCGTCGACGGCAGCCCCTCCGGCCGCGGCGCCGCGGCGGCCGATCGGCCCGGATGGCGCCAGATCGACCCTTCGATGAGCACGGCGCTGCTGGCCGGCCGGTCGGCCGACGGTTTCGTGATCCGGCGGCGCGGCCACGGCGGGAGCATCCTCTATCACCACCGGCGAAAGCTCGACGACGGCGAAATCCTCTTCCTCGCGAACACGAGCATCGACGCGCCCGCGTCGGGCGTGATCAACGCCCGGGCCCGAGGCGTCGGGCAGTGGCACCTCGATACGGGCGAGGTCACGGGCTATCCGTTCGCGCCGGTCGACGACGGGGTGAAGTTCGATTTCGACGTGCCGCCCTGCGGCAGCCTGCTGCTGTTTCTGAGCAGCGACCCGCGCGAGCCGGCCGAGCCGCGGCCGCCGCTTTCGTCGACGATCGCCGCCGACGGCCCCATGACGATCCGCCGGGTGGAGCCCAACGTGCTCACGTTGGACTACGTCGACGTCGCGGCGGGCGGCGAGACGAAGCAAGACCTTTACTTCTTCCGGGCCGCCCATTTCGCCTTCCAGAAGCACGGGATGGAAGGCAACCCCTGGAGCCGCGCGGTCCAGTTCCGCGACGAGCTGATCACCAAGACCTTCCCCGCCGAAAGCGGCGTCGAGGCGACCTACCGGTTCACGATCCAGGGAGAAGTGCCCAAACCGCTGTGCGTGGTCGTCGAGCGGCCCGACCTTTATACGGTTACCTGCAACGGCAAGCCCGTGGCGGCCGCGGAGGGCGACTGGTGGCTCGACAAGGCGTTCGGCCGGGTCGACGTCACCGCCGCGGCGCGGGTCGGCGAAAACGCCCTGACGCTCAAGGCGTCGCCGTTTACGGTCTGGCACGAGATCGAGCCGGTCTACGTGTTGGGCGATTTTTGGCTCGAAGCGGCTGACCAGGGGTTCGTCATCGCGCCCGACCAGCCCTTGCGACTCGAGCGCCGGCTGACCCACGACAACGAGCCCGAGGGCGCCATGTGGCTCAGCGCGGGCATCGGGTTCGGCCGGCCCGCCGACGCCGAGACGGGTAACGACGGCGATCCGTTCCTCGTGTTCGACTTGGGCAGGCCGTGCCGGCTCCGCGGCATCGAGGTCTGGAACTACAACGAGGTCAACCTCACCCAGCGGGGCGTCAAGAAGATGGAGGTCAGCGCCTCGGCCACCGGTGAGCCCGACTCGTTCACGACTGCCGTCGGGACCTTCGAGCTGGCGCAGGCGAGCGGCGGGGCGCGGGCCGGCGTCAGCGAGACGTTCCAGGTCGACGTGCCGGGGGGGCGGTTCGTCAAGTTCGACATCTTATCGAATCATTGGGGTGGAACGTTCCCCACCGGCGCGCCGGGCAAAGACAACGCCTTCGTCGGCCTGAGCGAGGTCCGGTTCTTCGCCGAAGCCGATGGGGGCAAGATCGCGCCCGTCGCGGGCGTGACGATCCACGCCTTTTCGAGCGAGCTGGCCGAGCGGCACAACCGGGCCGCGCGGCTCCTGGTCGACGGGAGCGGGCTGCACCGGACCGCGACGGGTTGGACCCGGCAGGGCCATCCCTTCTACGCGGCCGGCGTGGCCTACGGGCAGAAGTTCCACGTGGCCCAACCGAGCGGTCGCTACGTCGTGTCGCTGCCCAACTGGCACGGCAGCGTGGCCAAGGTGCTCGTGGGCGGCGAGCCGGCCGGGTACGTTGCCTGGCCTCCCTGGGAGTGCGACGTGACCGACCGGATCAAGCCCGGCGAGAACCTGATCGAGGTCGTGGTCGTCGGCACCCTGAAGAACACGCTCGGCCCGCACCACGCCGGGGCGCTTCGCGGCGCGGCCTGGCCGCACATGTTCGAGCAGGGCCCCGTAACCGGCCCGCCCCCCGGTGCCCAGTACGACACGATCGACTACGGGCTGTTCGAGCCGTTCGTGCTCCGCCACGCGCCGTAGCGACCTCTCCATGGGGCCGGGCGTGCAAAGGGATCGCTTGGGACGGGCAGGGAAGCGGACGCTCGGCGTCGGAAGGAACCGGTGCGCGGCGGGGCCGTGATTCACGGGTTCATTCCGGCTGGCCCGTCGAAGTAGAAGCTTACGCTGGTGTCCGGGCAGCCGGAAGGCGGAACTCCAAATCAGGGGAGCGGCAGCCGGCGAATCAGCCAGTCGGTTTCCCGCGTGGCGGGTACGCGAGTTCCTTCTGCGGGAACCAGGGCGTCGATCAAGGCCGCGATCGCGATGGGTTCCGGCGCCGGTCGGCCCAGCAAGACGCCGTAGCTTCCCAACAGCACGGTTCCCGAGTTCTTGGGCTGGCAGTTCCCCCAGAGCTGCACCCCGGCCGGCTGCAGCCGAAAGGCGAGGGCCAGTTCCTGGTAGGCGACCGGGTCGTCGGCGCCGACGAGGGCGAGGCCGGGGGCGATGTCCAGCCGCTCGACCGCCGCCTCGAGGAGCAACCGGCTTACGCGCCCCGGGCCCGCGATCAGCCCGCCTTCCGCGCGATCGAGCCGTCCGCGCACGAAGGTCGCCTTCTGGAGGCCGATCTGGGCGGCTCCTTCGATCGTGTGGGCGAGGCGTCCGGCGGCCAGCCGGGCCAGGTCGACTCCGGTGAAGGTGCCGAACATCTCGCCGGTGCCCCCATCGGCCGCGTCGCTCATCCAGAACAGGCCGCGAAAACGGCACTCCGGGCCGAGCGCATTCCAGGAGGGAAGCCCCATTGCGACGAGCGAGCAGGGAATTTCGCCCTCGCCCGTGGCCAGCCCGAAACGCGTGACGGGCCGATCGGATTCGCGCCGGCGCTCGACGCGGATTTGCACGGGCTTGGGCGTGTCGACGCCGGCAATGCGGAAGGCGACATCGAGCTGCGCCCCGGCGGGCATCCACGCGATCCTGGCCTGCATGCCGGTGAGCCGGTGCTCGGCGTCGGGCGATCGGAGCCGCGTTTGGCCGGCGTTGAGCACGACGGCGTCGGGCCGGCCCGCCCGGCCCGCGATGAGGCGCTCGACGAGGGCGAAAACCTGGACCAGGTCGTCGCCCTCGATTTCGGCCCGCGACGCGGTGAGCGTCCACACGGCCCCACCCGTCTCGGCCGATTCGTGCCAGGCGGCGTCGAGGCCGCCGCACCGCAGCAGGGGGCGTCCGGTCTCGGGATCGAAGATCTCGAGGGCTTCGTAGCGAAGTCGACCGGGGCGCGGGTGTTCGAGCCGCTCGATGGAAACGGACTGGCCCAGAAGCCAGCTCAGCCGCTGTTCCTCGTGGCGAACGTGCCCGGGCAGGTGCCGAGCGACGCCCAGTGCCAGCACGATCGCCGTGGGGACCGCACCGAAGAGAAAGAACGCCGCCATGCCCACGCGGCGTCGCGTCTTGTCGGAGAGAGGGAACATCCGTTTTCCCCGTGGCCGGGTAGCCCAACGACCGATCATGGTCGACGATTCGTCATTCGCCCTTCGATGCGGCTTCGTTCTTGGGTGTTTCGCGTTTCGTCATTCTTGCCCGCGTTTTGCCGCCATCTCGTGAAACAGGCTCCAGCGAGCCCGCATTTCGTCGAGGCTGTCGCCGCCGAACTTGTCGACCAGGGCCCGGGCCACCTCGAAGGCGACGACGTTCTCGACGATGACGCTGGCCGCCGACACGGCGCACACGTCGCTTCGCTCGTACGAGGCCTTTTCGGGGCGCCCGGTCCGCAGGTTAATCGATTCGAGCGGCCGGGCCAGGGTGCTGATCGGCTTCATGGCCGCCCGGACCACCAGCGGCTGGGCATTGGTCATGCCGGCTTCGAGCCCGCCGGCGTGGTTCGTCGGGCGCACGTAGCCCAGATTCGGCGTCGACGCCTGATCGGGATCGTAGGCGATGGGATCGTGCACCTGGGAGCCTCGGAGCCTGGCGGCCTCGAAGCCCAGGCCGATCTCGACGCCCTTGATCGCCTGGACGGCCATGACGGCCTGGGCGATCCGGCCGTCGAGTTTCTGGTCCCACTGGGCGTGGGTGCCCAGCCCAAAGGGAACGCTTTCGACGACCACCTCGACCACCCCACCGAGGGTGTCGCCCTCCTTCTGACATTGGTCGATCAGGGCCTTGGCCTCGTGGTCGCGGTCGGGATTGAGCGAGTACAGCTCGCTCTGGTCGCGCCAGGCTCGCCTCGCTTCGAGCGACCCGGTACGCGGTGGGAGTGGGATGGGCCCCAACTCGACCACGTAGCCGAACGCGGTGATTGCGAACGATTCGAGCAGTTGCCTGGCAAGGGCCCCGGCGGCGACTCGGGCAGCGGTCTCGCGGGCGCTGGCCCGCTCGAGGATCGCCCGGATTGGCCCCAGATACTTGATCGCCCCGCTGAGGTCTCCATGGCCCGGACGAGGTCGATCGAGATCCTCCATCCGCTCCATTTTGTCGTCTTTGTTGGCCACGAGCAGGGCGATGGGGCTCCCCAACGTGACGCCGCGCCAGACGCCCGAGAGAATCTCGACCCGATCCGACTCGATTCGCTGTCGTCCACCGCGGCCGTACCCCCCCTGGCGCCGTCGCAACTCGGCGTCGATCGCGTCGGTGTCGATTTTGAGTCCGCCGGGAAAGCCGTCGACGAGGGCCAGCAGCCCCTTGCCGTGCGACTCGCCGGCGGTCCAGTACCTTAACATCTTATGCCGTCGAAAGTTAGGTGCTCGTAGCGCCCCGATTCGCCGGACGACGGCCACCCACAAGCGACGAGTCCCCCGGCCGCACGGCCTTCTGCCACGAGAAAGACAGAATTCTAACCGCCGGGCCCCGATGGGGACAGAGCGGTTGGGTTCTTAGTCGAAAGCCTGTCCGGTCAGGCGCTCGTAGGCGTCGATGTACTTCTCGCGGGTTTTGGCGACCACGTCGTCGGGCAGGCTGGGCGGGGGACTGTCGCGATCCCAACCGGACTTCAGCAGCCAATCGCGAACAAACTGCTTGTCGAAGGAAGGCTGGCTGCGGCCCGGGCGGTACTGGCTGGCGGGCCAGAAGCGGGAGCTGTCGGGCGTGAGCACCTCGTCGATGAGGATCAACCGCCCGTCCAACCAGCCCCACTCGAACTTCGTGTCGGCGATGAGGATGCCCCGCTCGCGCGCGTACTCCGAGCCGCGGCGGAAGATCTCGAGGCTGCGATCCTGTAGCTCGTCGGCTACGGCGGGGCCCACGATCTCGACCATCCTCTCGAACGAGATGTTCTCGTCGTGCCCGGTCTGGGCCTTGGTGGCGGGCGTGAAGATCGGCTCGTCGAGGCGGGCGCTTTCGCTGAGCCCCGGGAGCAGCTCGATACCGCAGACCGTGCCCGACTGCTGATACTCGGCCCATCCCGAGCCCGCCAGGTAGCCTCGAACCACGCATTCGATGGGGACGACCTCCGTCTTTCGGACCAAGCTCGACCGGCCGGCCAATGCTTGGCGGTCGGTGCCCGGCGGCAGTTCCATCCGGTCGACGTCGATCGTAACCAAGTGGTGAGGCTCCTCGAGCAGGTCGAACCAGAAGGCGGCGATCTGGGTAAGCACGCGTCCTTTGTCGGGAATACCCGTAGGCAGGACGAAATCGAACGCGCTGATCCGGTCGGTGCTGACCAGGAGGAGATGATCTCCGAGGTCGTAGATGTCGCGTACCTTGCCGCGACGGACCGGCAGGTCGGGGATTGACGTCTCGAGTACGACGGGCCTGGTCATTCGATGATTCCTTGATTTGAGGAGCGCGACCCCCGACAATATAGCAGGCAGACACGCCGCTGGGCAACGGGTTTGGACGGCTTGAATCGCGACGACGATTGCGGTAGACTCCCGAGCGGGGGGTGCGTGCTCGCGGGGGATTCTCGGGCCGGGCAGCACCGCGTGCGCACTCGCAGGGAGCGGCCTTCGGGGTGGGTCGCGCAGGCACCCCCCGCCGTTTCATGGGTTCTTACCCAATTCGCCGCTCGGTTGAGGATGGCCTGGGAATGGGAATGATGCGGTTTGTCTCCACGTCGGGACGCATCACCAGCGACATGGTCGAACAGGCCTATCTCTCGGGGTTCGATCGGGTGCCCTGGCAGGTTCGCGTGCGTCACGGCAACGGCGAGTTGCTGCTGGAGCGCCCCGCCTCGGATTCGGGAAATCTTCACATTCCCTGGCGCGTCGAGGGGTACGGCCAGGTCATGCTCTCGACGGCCACGCTCATGGAGCGGCCGCAGGCGTACCATCTGCCGCTGGAGCTCGCCCGCGGCAAGCTGGGCCAGCTACGCAACCAACTGGCGGAATGGCAGATGGTGGGCCTCGAGGTTCCCGCCCGGGTGCAAGACAAGCTGGCCGAAGCCTTGGGCTATTTTGCTCAGGCCGCGGTGATCGACCACGCCTCGGAGCGATCCGTTCGCTTGGCCGACGAGGCAGTGCGCCATGCCCTCAACGCGGCCGATTCGCTGGTGGCCTGCTACACGGAGCAGGTGATCGCCGTTCGACGGCGTGCGACCCCGAAGCTGCCCACCTTGCTGGGCGTCGACTTGGGCCCCGTGCCGCTCGCCCAGACCGCGGCCGACCGGGTCGTGCAAGCCTTCAACGCCGCCGCCGTGCCGCTCGCCTGGCGCCGCGTCGAGGCCACCGAAGGCCATTACGACTGGGAGGCGATCGACCGCCAGGTGCAATGGTGCCGAGCCGAAGGGCTCCGCGTCGCGTTGGGGCCGATCCTCCAGTTCGACCGGTCGAGCTTTCCCGATTGGCTGGCGTTGTACGACGACGACGTCGACAGCCTGTTTTCCCTCGCGACCGAGTTCGTCAAGACGGCCGTGCTGCGGTACCGGGGCCAGGTCGACCTCTGGCAGTCGGCCGGGCGCATCAATTCGGCGGAGCGCATCTCGCTGCCCGAGGAAGTCCGCGTGCGCCTGGCGGCCCGAACGATCGAGCTGTGCCGCAGGCTCGATGCCAAGACGCCGGTGGTGGTCTCCTTCGATCAGCCCTGGGCCGAGTATCTCAGCCGCCACGAGATGGAATATCCGCCCCTTCACTCGGCCGATACCCTGGTTCGCGCCGACCTGGGGCTGACGGGCCTGGCGCTGGAGATCAACGTGGGCTATCATCCCGGCGGCACCCTGTTGCGCGACCTCCTCGAGTTCAGCCGGCAGTTGGACTACTGGAGCCTGCTCGGGGTTCCCCTGTTCGTGACCGTCTGCGCGCCGAGTTCCATTGAGCCCGACCGGATGGCAACGCGGCGGACGGGCATTCCCGGCACGATGTGGACGCCCAAGGCCCAGGCGCTCTGGGTGGCCCGGTACCTGCCGCTCTTGCTGGCAAAGCCCTATCTGCACGGGGTCTTCTGGGGCCAGTTGCACGACGCCCAGCCCCACGAGTTTCCCCACGGCGGCCTGTTCGACGCGAAGGGGCAGCCCAAGCCCGCTCTGCGCCAGCTCGCCGCCATCCGGAAGAGCCACCTTCGCTGAAGCGCCGTCCCTTTACCCTGCCCGGCGGGCGAAATTGGCGATCTCGAGGCGCACGAGGCGGTCGATCAGCTCGGCGGGGGTCTGCGGGCGGCGCAGCGGCTGCTTGGCAAGCATGTCGGCCACCAGCCGCGCCACCCCGGCCGGCGCCTCGGGAACCAGGCGTCGCAGGTCGGGAGCCCGAGCCTGGCAGTGCTGCGCAGCCAACTCGGCCAGGGTCGCGCCGCGAAAGGGCGGGCGGCCCGCAAGCATCTCGAAAAGCACCACGCCCAGGCCGTATACGTCGCTGCGGATGTCGGGCTTCAGGGCCGAGGTGATCATCTCCGGGGCCAGGTAGATGCCGGTCCCCGTGACGCAGCGATCGACGATCGAGCCCGTCTCGCCGCGACGTCGGGCAAATCCCAGGTCGAGCAAGGTCACGTGGTTCGCGGCCGAGAGAAACACGTTCGCCGGCTTCACGTCGCCGTGGGTCCAGCCCTCACGATGCAAGGCATCGAGGGCTTCGGCGGCCTGGCGGGCGATCCATAGCGCCGAGGGAAGGTCGATGCGCCGATCCTCCGAGGCCAGGCGCTGGGCCAGGGTCATGCCGTCAAGCCAGGGCATCACCACGTAGATCGGAGGTCGTCGCAGGCCGTGGGCGAGGATCGGAATCAGGTGGGGATGCGTCACCTCGCGACCAACCCGGGCCTCGCGCCGGACCACGGCGACGGCCCGGGCGTCGTGCTGCCACTCGGCACGGAGCATTTTCAGAGCATAGGGGGCGAGGCCGCCGGGCGATCCGTCCGCCGCGCGCGCCCGATAAACCCGGGTCAGGCTCCCCTCGCCCACCGTGCCCGCCAGTTCCCATTGGTCGACGCGGTGGGGTTCGGGTGCGTTTTGAGCCGGCTCGAGCTGGGGCGCAACCCGTGCCGTCGCTGGAATGACAGGCATCACAAGATTGCGGGAATAGACGGGAAGCAATTTGGGTCTACTCTGTTGGATCGGCCCGGCGGAGTATCGCAGTTGAATGTTCCGCAGAAGGAGCGGTTCGACGCGGCACGGCGTGGGGGGCGCCGACGAGCCCCCCCCTACGTTGCCAGCCGGCCGGATCCGCAGTAAAATGGGAGATTCCGTACTGTGGAGAGGCTGCTGAAAGGGCGGAATCTCCGAGCGGACGGTCTACAGGCGCCGACTCCGAAATCGTCCACGGCGCCGTTTCACGTTGTCTTCGCGCGTACCACGTAGAGGGAGTAGCCCATGAGTTTTCGAGCCATCTCGCTCACCTTGTTTTTTGGTTTGCTGTGCATTGGAATGATCGCCGGCTGCGCTCCGTCGACCGAGGGCACTGCCCCGTCGGGCGGGGGGGCGATTTCCGCTCCGCCGGTTGACGTAGACGACACCGCCGGGTCGGCCTCGACGACCGTTCCCGACGGCGAAGTGCCGAGCTTCGACGAACCCTCCGAGAGCGTGACCGCCCCGGCCGACGAAGCGGCTCCCGAGGCCGACGCGCCCGCCGAATCCGCCCCGGAGACCGAGTAGCCCCCGGCAGGCGGGTCGTTTCCTTCTTGAGAGCGCATGGGCTGCCAGCCCGCCGAGACGGCTTGGGCTGGTGGCCCTTGTTTGTTTTCCGGCGCCTTCTCGGCCCCGATCGTTGCGGGGCTCGCGAAGGTCGCCGCCCGGAGCGACGGTTGACATGGCTTGCCCGGCCTGCCCACAATTGGGGGGAGCTTAAGGCGGAGGGTCGGCAAGCCCCGCCGTGGCTCTTTCTCTTTCTGAACAGGAATCGCACCCATGAAGAACTTGCTCCGCCGCGTTGTGGCCCTCGCCGTGCCCATGCTTTTCGGAATCGCCATCGGCATCGCGTGGAGCCAATCGCTTCCCGAGCGATCGGTCCGGGCTGAGGCGGCCGAAGCCACCCAGGCCAAGGCCGAGAAGGTGCAGCGGTTCGGCGCGGTCATCGGCTTGCGCCCCGAGAAGAAGGACTACTACCTCGAGCTGCACGCCAACACGTGGCCCAGCGTGCTCGAACAGATCCGCAAGTCGAACATCCGCGACTACTCGATCTATCTGGCCGAACTCGATGGGAGGCTCTACCTGTTCGCCACGTACAAGTACACGGGCGACGACTTCAAGGCGGATATGAAGAAGATGGCCGAGGACCCCGAGACCCAGCGGTGGTGGAAGCAGACCGACCCCTGCCAGATCCGTCTTCCCGGCACGCCCGACGGCGAGTGGTGGAAGCCGATTCCCGAGGTCTTCCGTACCGACTGAGTGGCGTGGGAACCGAGCCGATCATCTCGTTCCAGCGAATGACGAAACGCTTCCCCGGCGTGGTGGCGCTGGACGACGTCTCGCTGGACATCGCTCCCGGGGCGCTGCACGCCATCGTCGGCGAAAACGGGGCGGGCAAGAGCACGCTGGTTCGATGCCTTTCGGGGGTCATCGCCGATTACGAGGGCGAGCTGCACGTGCGCGGCTGCCCGGTCCGATTCCGCGGCACCGCCGACGCCGAGCGCCGGGGAATCAGCATCATCCACCAGGAACTCAACCTGGTCGAGCAGCTCTCGGCCGCGGCGAACGTCTTCCTGGGACGCGAACGGCTCAACCGCCTCGGGCTGCTCGACGACGCGGCCATGGAGCGCGCGACCGCGGCGATCCTCGCCCAGCTCGAGTGCCACGTCGATCCCGCCCAACTCGTGCGCGAGCTCCGGGTGGGCGACCAGCAGCTCGTCGAGATCGCCAAAGCGCTATCCCTTTCCGCCGAGATCCTCATCATGGACGAGCCGACCAGCGCGCTGACCGCGTCGGAGGCGGCCCGGCTGTTCCGCGCGATCGACCGGCTGCGGTCTCGGGGCGCGACGATCCTCTACATCTCCCACAAGCTCGACGAGGTCTTCCGCCTGGCCGACTGGATTACGGTGATGCGCGACGGGCGCGTGGTCGCGACCCTGCCCCGCAAGGATGCCAACCCGCGCCAGATCACGCATCGGATGGTCGGGCGCGAGATCGAGCAGACCGACTTCGACGCGCCGCGCTCGCCGGGCGAGGTGGTGCTCGAAGTCGAGGGGCTGTCGCTCCCCTGGCCCGGCCACGCGCGCCGGTGGAGGCTTCACGGGGTCGACTTCACCCTTCGTCGCGGCGAGATCCTGGGGCTCGCCGGCCTGATGGGCGCGGGCCGCACCGAACTGCTCGAATGCCTGTTCGGCTCCAGCGACGAGGTCCCGCAAGGCCGAATCGTGCTCGACGGCCGCGCGGTCCGCTTCCGCCACCCCTCCCAGGCCATGCGGGCCGGCGTCGCCCTGGTGACCGAAGATCGCAAACGGCTGGGCATCTTCGGTAATCTCGACGTGGGCCAGAACGTCACGGTCTGCCGGCTTCGGCAGATCGCCCGGTTCGGGCTGCTGCGGTCGGCCCGGCAGCGCGCGATGGCCCGGCAGGCCATCGAGCAACTCGGCGTGCGCGCGGCCGGCACCCATGTGCCGATCACCACGCTCAGCGGCGGAAACCAACAGAAGGCCATCCTGGCGCGCTGGCTGCTGACTCACCCCAAGGTGCTTCTCTTGGATGATCCCACCCGAGGCGTCGACGTGGGAGCCAAGGCCGAACTCTACGTGCTGATGGATCGCCTCTGCCGCGACGGCCTGGGCATCATCGTCACCTCGAGCGAGCTGCCCGAGCTGTTGACGCTCTGCGACCGCATCGTGGTGCTCTGCGAAGGGCGCGTGACGGGCGAGCTTGCCCGAAGCGAGGCGACTGAGCAGCGGATCATGGAGCTGGCGACCCAACGACCCGTGCTTGCCGAAGGAGGTTCATGACGCGATGTGGTGCAAGATTTTCCCCTGCCGTGGATTCTGCTGGGCCGCCGTCTGCCTAAGCTGCGGACTGCTTGCGGCCCTGGGCGTGCCTCGGGCCGCGGCGCAGCCGACCGCCGCGATGCCCGCCGCCAACGACGTCGTCGACGACGTGCCCGGCGATTGGCGCCGGAGCGATCCCGTGAGCGCGATCTACCTGCCCACCGAACAAAGCGGCCCCGCCGATCGGACGAATCAGCAAGTCGTCGGCATCGTGAGCACCAGCGGCGCCTACTTGGTCACGTGGACCACGGCCAGCGTCGAAAGCCACGAGGATCAGCGGGTCGTGTTCAGCCGCAGCACCGACGCGGGCGCGACGTGGTCGGCGCCGACGGTTCTCGACGGAAACACCCGCGAGCGTCCCGGCGCGGCCTCGTACAGCTCGCTCTTCCAGGTGCCCCAGACCGGGCGCGTGTACCTCTTTTACCTGAAGAACGATCCCGCGGAGATCACGGTGCGCCGCGACATCACCGGCTGGCTCCGCTGGCAGTTCTCCGACGACGACGGAATCACCTGGCGCCGCGCCGACCGGCGGTTCCACATGGGCCGGGGCGAATGGACGCCCGGCGAGCCCGACCGCCCGAGCAGCTGGATCGGCATCTACGCGCCCCACGCCACGAGCCGGGGCGACATGCTTTTCTCCTTTGCCCGCTACGGCTTGAAGGAGCAAGGCCGTCGCGGCTACGGGAACTGGATGACCGAGACCTACTTCCTCCGTCTCGACAACGTTTTGACCGAGCCCGACGCGGAGAATCTCGAGTTCACCGTGCTGCCCGACCGGCCGCGCGGTTTGCGCATCGAGCGCGAGAACGGCTTGTACTGGGGCAACGAGCCCTCGTGGATCGAGCTCGGCGACGGACGGCTGATGACCGCCATCCGCACGCGCAACGACGCGGTCTACTATGCCCTGTCGAGCGATTGGGCCGAGTCGTGGACCGACCCCGAGCCGCTGCGTTATCGCGACGGCGGCCCGATCGTGCGCAATCCCAACGCGCCGTGCCCCCTGGTGAAGCTCAGCGACGGGCGCATCGTCTTGCTCTACTACAACGCGAAGCAGGCCAACACCTTCGGCCCGCGCAACCCCGTTTGGATCGCCGTCGGGCGCGAGAGGCTCGACGCGAAGCAGCCCGTCGAGTTCGGCGCGCCGGCCAGGTTCATGGAGGTGCCCGGCACACCGCCCCTGGGCAGCACGTACCTCCAGATCGCGTCGTATTCGACCATGGTCGAGCACGAGGGCAGCGTGCTGCTGTTCTACAACGACTGCAAGCACTGGGTGCTGTTCAAGCACATTCCCGAGCGGTTCTTGCAGCCGCGGTTCGCCGAATCGACGAGGCGGCCAGGGGGGTGAGCCGGCGGCGCGTTTGCCCCGCCGGACGGGATTTCGGCTTGGGCCGCGCGGTGGAACCCCCATCGGGCCGCGCGGCGGCCTATTTCCGCATGTGCCGGTCGGCAAAATCCATGT
>Ga0334894_1000602_pt1 | contig 40167 bp, 30 predicted proteins | sample GraSluR3_MG_6_FD_207225 | JGI IMG/M metagenome (GOLD analysis project Ga0334894, IMG submission 207225) | Sludge microbial communities from methane-producing bioreactor in Wageningen University, Netherlands - Granular Sludge_12_05 R3 | ecosystem: Engineered > Bioreactor > Anaerobic >...
AGCTTGAAACCACTTATTGCATAATCTTCAAAGATTATTTTTAAAAATCGTCACTCCCACTTCAGTACCAATCTGCACTTTTTTCAATTATTAGTTTCGCAATTACCTATGTTTAAATATTTAATCATTCGTAATACCTCCCCCAAAGCATTGTACATCTTCATGTATATTATACCCTCATTAAAATACAAATAACACTAAATATTAAAAAGAGTCAGCGTTTAAGCCGACCCTTTCTATAAGACAAAAAAATGAAAATATAACATTAGCATAAAATACCCGAAAAAAGGCAACCAAATGAGCTGAATCAGCTTTTCATCCATCCTAAAACGCATCATCCAAAAAAATACAAGAAGCAACGGTACAAGCACTAGCTTTACAAGGGGAAACTCATAGGTACCTATCATAGGAGCAAGGATGGGATTAGCTTCAATAAAGCCTCTATCTATAGCATCTAGGGTAAGAATATAATCAGCTTTATTAAATGCAGCGATGCCGATTAGTAAAATCCAGAGAAGCTTTTCCTGGTTTCTTGTCATGGAAATCACCTCGTTACACTTGTACCTCCATTTGAGAAATATAAACATATCTTAAATGTTAGTTCTGCGAAATATAAAAGAGCCAGCCTCGAAAGGCTGACTCCTGTAATCGTGTTGTTGAGATGGGAAAAAGGTTATAACACCTCCGTCTCCGAATATCCTCCACTGTATAATCAGACATCCTTCGCATCTACCGTTCTCCTTGTTAGTTTGCTGTGAATACACCGTCAACAATATCCCAACCGGTATAGTTAGTTGGAGTTTGCCATTCGACATCTTCGGCTAAATATGTATCATCTGCTGTTACCGTAGTTGTACTTCCTGTAGCATTAGCCGCCCACGCAGGGAAAGAACCAGTTTCAGCATTAATGGCACCGGCTACATTGGTGAGCAACCGAGCATTTGATTCATTGGTCTGGTCATTGGCAGTTGTAGTAAACCCTGTTAACCTTGGAATCGCTATAGCAGCCAAAATACCCAAAATCGCAATTACCACAATCAGTTCAATCAAAGTGAAGCCTTTGCTGTTTCTTTTCAACATCTTTCTTAGTTTTAACATAATGAATCCCCCTCGTTAAAATTTTATTTGTACCTCATTGCTAATTATATATCCTTTTTTTACATAGTTCAATCACAGTATGTAAAATATTTTAAGAATTTTTAAAGATTCTATGACATTACTGCATAAAGGTCGAATATCGGTAGAAGCATGCTGATAACAATGAAGCCAACTACAAAGCCCAAAATTACTATTATCAGAGGCTCTATTATAGTAGTAAGCTGGTTTATTGCAGTATCCACCTCGGATTCGTAAAACTCTGATACCTTGTCCAAAACATAATCCAAAGTACCTGAATTTTCGCCAACGTCAACCATTTGGTAGACTAGTGGAGGGAATGCCCCGTTTTGCTCCATGCTCATCCCAAGGCCGTAACCCTTTCTTATTGCATCTTTTACGTCTTCCAGTCTGGTCTTTAAGAACTCATTGCCTACCACCCTTTGCACCACCTCCACAGCCTGGATTATATCCACACCGGAGTTTAGCATCACGGATAAATTGCTTGAAAACCTACTCATTGCAATTTTGGTATTAAGGTCCCCAAATACTGGCATCTTAAGCTTAAACTGGTCCACCCTTAACCTTCCGTCAGGAGTCGATGCATATTTCTTAAGTCCATATATTATAAGGGTTATTACAGCAATATATACGAACCAAAAGCTTTGCAAGCTATTGCTCATAGCTAGGAGCATCCTAGTCGGCAATGGAAGCTCTGCATTAAAAGAAGCAAACATATCTACAAATGTAGGTATTACAAAGGTCAGAAGCATTACCACAACTCCAATTGCTACGACAGATATTACTATGGGATAAGTCAATGCGCTTTTAACCTTTTGAGTAATCTTATACTCCTTCTCAAAATGGGTTGCCATCTTGTCCATTACGTCATCTAAGGTACCGCTAACCTCCCCGGTCTCCACCATGTTTATTAGCAGAGGTGGAAATATTTTTGGCTCCTTGGAAAAGGCGTAGGACAGGGCATTACCCTTTTGCACGTCCTCGTGGATCTTTTCTACCACCTCTTTAAGCTTTTTGTTGGTGGACTGCTTTTTTAGTATATCCAGGCTGTCCACTACTGTAATGCCTGAACGAAGGGTGGTTGCAAACTGCCTGCAAAACAATGCCAGGTCCCGAAGTTTAACCTTTTGTCTTATTAACTCTAAGTTTTTGTTTAACTTGTAGCTTCTTTCTTCCTCTATGCTTATGGGTATGTATTTCTTTTCACGTATAAGTGTCACTACCTCGTCCCGGCTTGCCGCATCGAAGGAGCCTTTTATAGTGTTGCCGCTTAAATCCTTTGCTGTGTATGAATATGTAGCCATAATGATCCCCCTTTGCTACATGAATTTTTTCTTCATGTTTTCCTGGTCCAGACTATAAAACAGCGCGTTGTCCATGGTTATCAGTCCCTTGTTGTAAAGGTCAAACAGGTAGTTGTCCATGGTGACCATGCCTGTCTTGGCGCTCATCTGTATGATGGAGTTTACCTGGTGGGTCTTTCCTTCCCTTATAAGGTTTCTGATTGCAGGGTTCGCAAGCATTATCTCAAGGGCTACTATACGCCCGGGCTGGTCCTTCTTTGAAATAAGCTGCTGACTTATTACTCCCTGTAACACTGTAGAAAGCTGTACCTTCACCTGCTGCTGCTGATGTGGCGGAAACACGTCTATTACCCTGTCAATGGTCTTTGCAGAGCCCACGGTATGCAGGGTGGATAAAACCAAGTGACCGGTTTCTGCAGCAGTAAGAGCAATTGATATGGAATCCAAATCACGCATCTCACCTACCAGGATAACGTCCGGATCTTCCCTTAGCGCAGCCCTCAGCCCGGCAGTATAGCTGTCTGTATCGTGGCCTACCTCACGCTGGTTTACCATTGAGTTTTTATGCCTGTGAAGATACTCTATTGGGTCCTCCAAGGTGAGTATATGGCTCTTTCTCTCCTCATTGATTATGTCGATCATCGATGCCAGTGTGGTGGACTTTCCGCTTCCCGTAGGTCCGGTAACCAGGATGAGCCCCTTGTTAAGCCTGGTAAGGTCTCTTAAGGTCTCCGGCAGGCTAAGATCCTCCAAGGTAGGAATTTTAGCTGCAACCACCCTGCAGGCCATGGAGTAGCTGTTTCGCTGCATATAGGCGTTTACCCTAAAGCGTCCCCATCCGGGAATGGAATATGAGTAGTCCACCTGGCCCTTTTCCTCTAAAACAGATATCTGATGCTTGTCCATAAGAGAAAAGATAAGCTTCTGTGACTCCTCAGGCGTGTAAGGGTCCTCCATGATCAGTGGACGAAGTGCTCCGTCTACTCTAATCATAGGAGGCAGACCCACTGTAATGTGAAGGTCTGAAGCCTTTTTTTCCGATGTTGCTTTCAACATTTCAAAAATGTCATTTTTCATAATGCATCCCCCCAAATTAATATCTATTCGCTTGTAAAGAAAGTTATTTCCAGTGTCTCTTCTATTGTCGTGATGCCCTCCAGTATAAGGTCCTTGGCGTTTTGCATAAGAGGTACCATTCCGTCAAGCTTTGCCTGGTCGGAAAGCTCGTCGTAGGTGGCCCCGGCGGATATCTTTTCACGCATGTGCCTGTTAATTTTAAGCACCTCGTGAATGCCCATCCTGCCCTTGTATCCCGTATTGTTACAGCTTATGCAGCCTTTGGCACTGTATAAAATAAGCTCCTCATCTGGATTTATACCCAACAGTTCCTTCTCAGGAACAGAAGCTTGGTATTTTTCTTTACATCTTGGACATAATTTTCTGATAAGCCTTTGAGATATTATGCCGTATATGGATGAAGACACTAGATAGGGCGGTATGCCCATGTCTATAAGACGGGAAATCGTGGATACCGCATCGTTTGTATGGATGGTGCTAAATACCAAATGACCCGTTATAGATGACCTAATGGCAATTTCAGCAGTCTCTACGTCACGTATCTCACCGATCATTATTATGTCGGGGTCCTGTCTAAGTATGGACCTTAGACCGGCAACAAAGGTAAGGCCTGCCTTTGTATTTACCTGCACCTGGTTTATTCCGTCAAGCTTGTACTCTACAGGGTCTTCTACGGTGATTATATTGTCCGATGCGGTGTTTAAGTTCCTAAGCAAGGTATAAAGGGTGGTAGACTTTCCGCTTCCCGTAGGTCCCGTAGCAAGGATTATCCCGTGTGGGGCGGCTAAAAAGTCCTGTATATGCTTCATTTCAAAGTCTGTAAAGCCAAGATCCTCCATGCGCATCTGAAATTGGGCCTGGTCAAGGATACGTATAACTACCTTTTCACCGTATATCGTAGGAAGTATGGATACACGGAAATCTATGTCCCTGTTGTCAATCTTTAAGACTATGGCCCCGTCCTGGGGGAGCCTTCTTTCGGCTATATTTAAATCACTTAGGATCTTGATGCGACTTACGATTGCATTGTGGGTTCTGATATCAAGCTTCATCATTTCAATCAGCACGCCGTCAACCCTCATGCGAACACGTATCCTGTCCTCGTAGGGCTCGATGTGGATATCGCTCGCCTGGCTTCTTACGCCGGTCTCGATGATGTTGTTAACCAGCCTTACCACAGGGGCGTTGTTTATCTGCTCCATGTTGTCCTGGGAAGTCTGCTCTACTTCGTCCAGGCTTTGAGATTTGTTGAACTCTTCAACGGCTCTGGCAGCATCATCCGTATTGTAGAACCTTTCGATAAGGTCTATGATTTCTTTTTTTGTGGCGATAAAGGGTATTATGTTCTTCTTGGTAACCAGCTTAAGGTTGTCAAGAGCGATTATATCAAGAGGATCGTTTATAGCAACGATTAAGTTGTCGCTGTTATCGTAAAACAAGGGAACCGTTATGTGTTTCTTGGCGAGTACGTAGGGTATGGATTTAACCGCGTCCTTGTCGACATATGTGTTTTCAAAATCAACCCTCTGGATGCCGAGCTGAAACTTAAGAACGTTTATTATGTCCTCTTCGTCTACTATCCCTTCGGTTACGAGAAGCTCTCCTAACTTTTTCTTTTTAACCTGTTGAAGCTGTATGGCTTCTGTCAATTGCTCCTGGGTTATCTTGCCGCTGGCAACCAGCAGATCGCCGATTCGTTTTGCATGCCTCATGTTATCACCTGCAATCGTTTATTTTGTGAATAAAATGTATATGGTATGTATACCCTTGAATTTGAAAATTAATTTGAAATTTTGAACGAATTATTAATTTATATTTATTATAGCATTTTTTTTGGAAAAGAAAAGAAATTAAGAAAAAGGAAACAAGTTGTAAGTTGTAGGTTAAAAGTTGTAAGCTGTAAGTGTGTGGCTCCCTCTGAAGTCATAACAAATACCTAAATCTCTCATTTCGAATGCAATGAGATTTCTCGCGATGCTCGAAATGACAGATGTTTGCATGAGTCGGAGAATACAGGTCAATAATTGTTTTAAAAAATGCAGACATTTTGTAGACTATAAAGCCCACATGTCTGCATTTTTCATTTCTGCATATCATGTCTTTCGTATTCTTTGTCTATAAGCCCGCTTTGAAGAAGATAGTCCGCTCCTGTTTTATTCATTGCAGTTGGAATATCATAAAGGACAGCGATTCTTAAAAGCGCCTTTACATCCGGGTCGTGGGGCTGTGAAGTAAGAGGATCCCAAAAGAAGATTAATAGGTCTATTCCGTTGTCGGAAATAAGGGCTCCAATTTCCTGGTCTCCCCCAAGTGGTCCGCTTTTGTATGCCTTGACCTTAAGTCCGGTGTTTTTTGCTATGATAGATGATGTCGTTCCCGTGCCGCATAGCTCGTGGTCAATAAGAGATTCGGCATTTTCCCTCACCCAGTCCAACAGGTCTTTTTTTCTGTTGTCGTGGGCAATTAGTGCGATACGTTTCTTTGTGGGTGAAATCATATTTTCAGCTCCTTTTTTAGTTATCAGTTAAAGGTCGTGGGGCAGTTGTTTAGTCGCTGAGCGACTGTGAAATGCAGGGCTTCGCCCTACGGGAAACAAGTTGTAAGATGTAGGTTATAAGTTGTAAGTATGCAAGGATTCCTTGGGGTCAAAAACAAATACCTAAATCCGTCATTTCGAATGCAATGAGAAATCTTAGGTGATTCTAAAATTTGCAATGGTATTTGACGCACATGCAATTATTGATCATAGTAATTACTGAGATCCCTACGTCCCGGCTAAGCCGGTCCTCTGGATGACAGAAATTAGCATGTGCTTTTGCTTCAAACTATTTCTCTTCTCAGCAGATCCCATTTAGTCGTTTCTTCTTCACAAGGCACATATATTATCTGCTTTGGATGGGGGGCGTCTTCTAAGGTGTCGCCCTCTTCACCAATAATTTGACTGATAATAAATTCTCTAGGCTCTTTACCCGGTGACATGATCTCCATGGTCTCGCCGGAAAATATCTTGTTGCGGACTTCTATTTTTGCCAGCTTTTTTTCCTTGTCGTAATCAAGGACAGAGCCTGTAAAGTCATAATTTCTGGTGTATGAGCTGGTGGAGTAGTTGTGCTCCTCCTGCCCCGGCTTTTCAAAGGCGAATCCCTCTGTGTAGCCTCTGTGGCTAACCTTTTGAACCTCCTTGAACCACTCCGGGTCGAAGCTGTAGCCCTCAGGATCGTTGAAGTAGGCGTCTATTGCCCTTCTGTATACTCCCACCACTGTAGCCACGTAATAAAGGCTCTTCATCCGGCCTTCGATTTTAAAGCTGTCGATCCCTGCCCCTACAAGCTCGGGTATTCTTTTTATCATGCAAAGATCCTTGGAATTAAATATATAGGTTCCCCTGGCATCCTCGTATACAGGGAAATGCTCTCCCTGTCGCTTCTCCTCCATAAGGGTGTAGTTCCACCTGCAAGGCTGGGCGCAGTCTCCCCTGTTTGCATCTCTGTTTGCCATGTAGTTGCTTAATAAGCATCTGCCTGAGTAAGACATGCACATTGCTCCGTGGACGAAGGCTTCAAGCTCCAAATCCGAGGGAGTATTTGCCCTTATCTGGCTTATCTCTTCGATGCTCATCTCTCTCGCGAGCACGATTCTTTTTACGCCGTTTTGATGCCAGAAATTTGCGCTATGATAGTTAGTGTTGTTTGCCTGGGTGCTTAAAGATATCCTTAGGTCTGGCGCAGTAGCTCTAGTTACGCTTATGATGCCCGGATCAGCGGCGATTACGCCGTCGATATTTAAATCCACCAAGGTTTTTATATATTCTTCTAGACCTGCAAAGTCTTGATTGTGGGCAAATATGTTAAGGGTGGCATATACCTTTTTCCCGTTGGAATGGGCGAATTCTATGCCCTTTTTCATTTCCTCAGGAGTGAAGTTACCTGCCTTTGCACGTAGTCCGTAGGCTTGTCCTGCAAGGTAAACAGCATCGGCACCGTATGAAATTGCATATTTTAGTTTTTCGAGATTACCGGCAGGTGCCAGCAGTTCGGGTTTTTTCATAGTTTATTCCTCATTATATGTTATCAGTTATATGTTATAAGTTGCTTTCCACTTTCCACTTTCCACTTTCTACTTCTAAATCACTTAACAAGCCTGCTTATAGCCAATCCATCCCCTATGGGGATGATGCTCGTATCAAGCCTTGGGTGATCGCTTAAGGCTTCAAGATATTTTCGCATCCGCTTTACGATTGTAATCTTTCTGCGCTTAACCAGCTCGTCGCTGGCTACCATTCCTCTGAATAGGACATTGTCGGATATTATCATGCCTCTGGGATTTAAAAGCCTCAAACAGTCCTCAAGCATATGGATGTAGTGCCCCTTTGCTCCGTCTAAAAAAATCACATCGTATTTTTTCTCAAGCTCCGGCACCACCTTGGAAGCGTCACCGTAAATAATTTTAATTCGGTCGTCATACCCGGATTTTTCAATATTTTCTCCCGCCAATTTTACCATATCTTCGTTAAGTTCTATAGTATCCACGGTTATGTTTTCATTTTTTTTGACAAATGAAAGAGCGGAATAGCCTATGGCTGTTCCGATCTCAAGTATTTTTTCATATCCTCCCGTTTCAAGCAATATGCCGATCAGCTGCCTTACCTCAGGGTGAATTATGGGTACATTATTCTTTTCTGCATATTCCTCAAGTTCCAAAAGGAGCTTGTCCTTGTTGTTGAGCAACCCTCTAATGTAGGTTTCTATATATTCATGATTGATTTTACTCATAGTCCTATTTAATGAGCCTCCTTTGCGCCATACTGGAAATGACTGTTCAAAAAATAAAATACAAATTCTTTGACCCTACCCTGCAACTTTACTGAAAAGTTAAGAAATCGTTGGGCAGTTGGTAAACAGTCGCATAAGTCGCAAAGCGACTGTAGGTCAAATTATATTTTATTGCTTTACTTCCATAAGTATGGGAAGGATCATCGGTCTTCTCTTTGTCTTTTCATACAGGAACTGGTCAAGAGCGTCTCTTACAGCTCCTTTAATCTTGTTCCAATCGGTGATTTTCTTTTCTTCGCATTTTTGAAGAGCCGTTTTGACCACGTTTCTGGCTTCATTTATAAGCTCCTCGGATTCTCTTACGTAAACGAATCCTCTTGATATTACATCAGGACCGGCTACAGTCTTTCCTTTGCTCATTGTTACCATTACGATAAAAATGCCGTCTTCTGACAAATGCTTTCTGTCTCTAAGAACTATATTTCCAACGTCTCCTACTCCAAGTCCATCTACCAGCGTAACTCCCGATGGAGCTTTGCCGATTTCTCGACAGCTGTTTTTGTCAAGTTCGATAATTGAACCGGTACTTGCTATAAGGGCATTCTCTTCAGGCATGCCAAGGTTCTGTGCAAGCTCTGCGTGATGCTTAAGCATCCTGTACTCTCCATGGACGGGGATAAAAAACTTTGGTTTTACAAGGGTGTGCATAAGCTTTAGCTCTTCCTGTCTTGCATGGCCTGATACGTGAACCTCTGCAAGCTTTTCGTAGACTACCTCTGCTCCAAGCTTGAATAGGTTGTTTATTACCTGCATGACCATTTTTTCATTGCCCGGTATGGGCGACGCAGAAAGTATTACAAGGTCTCCTGCAGTAATAGAGAATTGTCTGTATTCACCCACTGCCATTCTGCTAAGGGCCGCCATGGGCTCACCCTGGCTGCCTGTGGATATTACCACGACTTCATGGTCGTCGTATTTGTTTATTTCCTTGATATCTATCAGAGTTCCTTTTGGTATGTTCAGATAACCCAGCTCGTGAGCGGTAGTGGTCACATTTATCATGCTTCGTCCGCTCACTGCTACTTTTCTGCCGTGTACTACAGCAGCATCTATTATCTGTTGAACCCTATGTACGTTTGAAGCGAATGTCGCCACGACTATACGACTCTGAACTCCGTCGAAAAGCTCTATGAACCGCTTTCCTACGGATTTCTCAGAAAGGGTAAAGCCTGTAAGCTCCACGTTGGTGCTGTCAGCCATTAAAAGGTCTACCCCTTCATTGCCTATCTCGGCAAATCTCGGAAGATCTATAACCTCTTCATCGATAGGGGTGTAGTCAATCTTAAAGTCTCCCGTATGTACCACTGTTGCCGCATCACATCTGATACAAAGGGCAACCGAGTCTGCAATGCTGTGATTTACCCTGATAAACTCGATATTGAACCCTCCAAGGTCAATTCGGTCCTTAGGCTTGATTATATTTCTCTCAGTGCTTCTAAGCAGGCCATGTTCATTCAGCTTGTTGTCTATAAGGCCCACAGTCAGCTTTGTTGCGTAAATGGGAAGGTTCATTTCCTTCAATAAATAAGGTATCGCACCGATATGATCCTCATGTCCGTGAGTCACCACGATTCCTTTGATTCTGTCCTTGTTGTTTACCAGATAGGTAAAATCGGGCAATACAATATCAATGCCGTACATCGTTTCGTCCGGAAACGTTATACCGCAGTCCACTATGATTATATCCTTTTTATACTCAAATACTGTCAGGTTCTTTCCGACTTCTCCCAGTCCTCCTAAAGGTATAATCTTCAATTTGTTGTTTTTTTTCGTTGCCAAAATATTGCTCCTTTCGTTAATTATCTCCGCTCTTTTTAATGCATTTTTCGCATAGTCCAAAAAATGTTACATTGTGATTGGTTATTTTAAATTTTTTTTCTTTTTCGATGTGTTGTTCCAATGCGTCGAAATACTCATCTTGAATTTCGATTACCGATCCGCAAGTGTTGCATATGAGATGGTGGTGATTGTGGGTCCTTTCGCCGTCTGATATCTCGTATCTGTGGCATCCGTCATCAAAATACTGTTTGGATAGTATGCCTACATCTTCGAACAGTTGAACTGTACGGTAAATGGTGGCTATACCTATCTCCGGGCATGTATTTTTCACCTCACGGTATATCTCGTCAATACTTAAATGATGTTCTTTGTTGTTTAACATCACATCGATTATATGTCTTCTTTGTGGAGTAAGCTTGTATCCTTGCTCCTTCAATATGTTTTTAAATTCTTCTACGGGCATCTGATCACCATCTTATCAATTAATAATAATTATCAATTAAGATTTTACCTGTTTTTAGGGCTTTTGTCAAGGACCATTAGTTATTGGTCGTTAGCGCTAGGGTATTTCTCTGAGGTCACGATAGGGCACTGAAAAGTTAAGAAACAGATTATCCAACCTGGAAATGACTGTTCAGTGAGTCGGCTTTTTTCACTTTCCAACTACCTTAGTGCCCCTTCGTGTTATTTGTGGTGAAAAAGTATATTTTTCTGTATCGCCTTAATCTTCGTCTTCGTCAGACAGCTCGTTATAAATTTTTTGGATCATCTCGATTTCCTTGTCTTCTTCCACTGGGATAAGAAGCTCTCCGTCTTCATCTTCTTCGATTCTGAATGCGAACATGTCGTCGGAATCGTCCTCAGGTTTTTTCAAAAGGGCATATTCTTTCCCTTCGTGCTCCAAAGTTATGATGATCTCAAACTTCATCTCTTCTCCGCTGTCATCCACCAATACAATAGAATTGTCGTGGTCGTGGTTGCAGTTTTCATCGTGTACGTGTTTGCTCATAGTTGTTACCTCCTGTAATTTAAATATTTTTAGAATCCATGTAGCTTTGCAGAATATTTTGCGCTGCCATCATATCAATCTTTTCTTTTCGTTTTTTTCTTTTTACGTCCCCTTCAAGCATGAGGTTATCGGCAAATTTACTGGTAAGCCTCTCATCCCAGTGAACTATTTCCACTTTTAGGCGTTTCTTAAGATAATTTGAAAATCCAATCACCTTTTCTCCCTGGGAGCCAATGGAGCCGTTCATGTTCTTGGGTATGCCGATAACCAGTACGGTTACGGATTTTTCTTCAATAATGCTTTTTAGTTCTTCCAGGTCTTTGTCCAGGCTTGCCCTTTTTATGGTCTTTAGGCTTTGAGCCGTGAGCCCCAGAAGATCGGATAAGGCAACACCTATAGTTCTATCGCCTACATCCAGTCCCATATATCTTATCATGTTATACCACCTTGATGCAAAATTGCGGACACGAAGCACTGCAATATCCGCATAAAATGCATTTTCTTTTATTTACAACGGCTTTACCCGCTATTATATTCAGAGCATTTTGACCGCATACATCTACACAGCTTTTACATCCATTGCACCATGAATCGATGTGCAGGTGCCTAGTTCTATCTGCTGTTGTCTTTGATATGCTTTCGGGTATGTTTTCTCCAATAATCATGGAGCAGTTGTACTCCAGCTCCTCTGCCGACTGCATGCCGATTGCTACAGAGTGTATATAAGCATTTCTTTTTATATAATCAAAGGCTTTTATTCGTGACCCTATAAGGTTTCCACCCCCTAAAGGCTTCATTGCAAATATGCCTTTACCCATATAAGTGGCTGACTTTAGGGCTTTTTCCATCTGAATTGCATCACCGTCTTCTATGCCGAGGCCTCTATAATTGAAGATTGGGTGGATAATCTCCACCTCCTTGTATTTGCAAGCCCCTTCGACTCCTTCGATTCTGTGGGTTGAAACTCCGACTGCTTTTATCTTACCCTTGATTTTTTGTTCAAGCAAATATTCAACGGCTTCCCAGTGTCCACGGATGGTATGCTCGCTTTCTGTTTCGTGGAGCATGAAGATATCTATTACATCCCTGTCCATTTCTTTTCTTGCTTTTTCGATGCTTGCCTTCATTCCCTGCTTATCGTAGTCATAGGACTTTGATGCAATTATCCAGTCCTTTTTGCTGCGCTTTAAGCCTTCTTTGATATGTGGGTAGTTCTCGTAAAGATCTGCAGTGTCAATGAAGTTGATCCCCTTTTCGCTGGCCAAGGCGATAAGGTCTCCGGCTTCTTCGACAGATAGGTTTGCCTGCAGGGGACCAAGGGTAAGGCTTCCGAAACATAATTTTGAGACCTTTAGTCCTGTTTTTCCTAATATATTGTATATCATATCTACCTCATAGACCCTACCCTACAACTTTAGCTTCACTGCCGCACAACCATTGTTTACCCATGTTTCCTGAGATTTCTAGCAATAATCGAAATGATTTCCTCTAGAAAAAGAAAGACCCTTTAAAAAAGGGCCTTTAAATTTAATCTAGATGATTGAAGTACTCCTTGATCAACTCTTCCAAAAGCTCGTCTCTTTCGACTTTTTTAATTAGATTACGTGCATTTTTGTAACTGGTTATATATGTAGGATCTCCGGACATTATATATCCTACAAGTTGATTCACAGGCGTATAGCCCTTTTCTGTCAGAGCGGAGTATACCTCTTTAACCAAATCCTTGATCTGCTGAGATTTGTCCTGTTCGATATCAAACTTCACGGTGTAGTCTTTATTATTGTCATTGTCCATATACTTTCGCTCCTTCTTGTAAACTTCATCAAAATACTTACGGTCAATTGCAAATCCTTAATATGAGTTTAAATCATAATGCTAAAAATTACAAGCTATTTTTTAGGGTCTGCAAGACATTTGAGAATGTTTATCAACCCAGCTGATTTAGCATGACCTCTTTGGCTTTTTCAAGGGCTTCCTTGATTTTTGAAGGATCTTTTCCTCCGGCTTGAGCCATATCCGGTCTTCCGCCACCGCCGCCGCCGGTTACTGATGCGGCTTCTTTAACAAGCTTGCCGGCATGGAATCCCTTGGCTACGGCGTCCTTTGTGCCCATCACTACGATGTTGACCTTTCCATCCTTGTCACCTGCGGCAACCACCACGCCTTGGATCTTGTCTCTTAATCCGTCGGCAAGATTTCTAAGGTCTTCCATCTCATAGCCGGATGCTTCAATAGCCAGGAACTTGACAGTGTTTATTTCCTCCACCTTATTTACATACTCATCAGCGGCATTCTTGTTAAGCTGCTGCTTCAGGGCGCTTAATTCTTTTTCCAGTGCCTTGTTAGCCCCGTAGATGTCTTCTATCCTTTGGATCATGTTCTCCGGTGATGCTTTAAGGGCGGCTGCAGTCTGCTTCAAGGTGTTTTCCAATTTGTCCACATACTTAAGGGTATTTATCCCAGTGACCCCTTCTATCCTTCTGACTCCTGAGGCCACTCCGTTTTCAGATACGATTTTAAACAAGCCTATCTGGCTAACGTTGTCCAAGTGGGTTCCTCCACATAGTTCCATGCTGTAGTCATCTATCTTTACCACTCTCACCGTATCGCCGTATTTTTCACCAAAAAGTGCAGTAGCTCCCAGCTTTTGCGCAGATTCGATATCGGTTTCGAACTTCTCTATATCCATTGACTTTTGTATAGCCTGGTTTATCCTCTTCTCCACCTTGGAAATCTCTTCTGGTGTCATCTTTTCAAAGTGATTAAAGTCAAACCTGAATTTATATGGATCTACAAGGGAGCCTGCCTGCTCTACGTGAGAACCCAATACGTCTTTTAGCGTTTTATGGAGAAGGTGCGTCGCAGTGTGGTTTCTCGCTATGGACATCCTGTTGGACCTATCCACTACGCAGTGAACCTTATCGCCCACATTTAAGCTTCCTTTAGTGATTTTACCGTAATGAACGTGTCTGCCGAGGCTTCCTTTTTTGCAGTCGGTAATCTTAATGTCGCAATCTCTGGTGCTTATGCTTCCGATGTCACCTACCTGGCCTCCGCTTTCTGCATAAAAGGGCGTCTTATCAAGAACCAGCAATATTTCACTGCCTTCAGAAGCGGATGTGGCTTCGGAGCCTTCAACCACCAGGCCTAAAACTGTGCTGTGGCTGTCCATAAAGTCATATCCTGTGAATTCAGTAAGGGCGTTTGATCCTAAAAATGCAAAGGGATCTTCTCCCCATGCGCCGATTTCCTTTTGAAGCCTTGCCTTCCTTGCCCTGTCCTTTTGCTTTTGCATCTCTTCGTGGAACTTGTCCTCATCAACATCCATGCCGGATTCTTCCAAGATGTCTCTGGTTAAATCCAGCGGGAATCCAAAGGTGTCATATAACTTGAAGGCAGCTCCTCCTGAGAGGATATTTCCCCCCCTGGATTTTAGATTTTTTATTTCCTCTTCCAAGATGGATAATCCTTGATCTATGGTTTCCTGGAATTTTTCTTCTTCTATTCTTATTACCTTTGCTATATAGTCCTTCTTTTCTGAAAGCTCGGGATAAGCTTCTCCGGACATTTTTTCAACTTCCTTTGAAAGGTCGGATAAAAACGCTCCTTCGATTCCTAAAAGCTTTCCGTGTCTTGCAGCTCGCCTTAAGAGCCTTCTTAATACGTAGCCTCTTCCCTCGTTGCTTGGAAGCACCCCGTCACCTACCATGAAGCTTACGCTTCGAATATGATCGGTTATGACGCGTACAGATATGTCCATCTTTTCATCCTTCTTGTAGGCGATGCCTGCCAATGAGCATATGGTGTCCAATACATGCTTAATGGTGTCCACTTCGAATATAGTATCGACGCTTTGCATTATCGTGGCCATTCTCTCAAGTCCCATGCCGGTATCGATGTTTGGGTTTTCAAGAGGGTTGTAATTACCGCCTTCGTCCTTGTCGAATTGGGTGAATACCAGGTTCCAAAACTCTATGTATCTGTCGCATTCGCAGCCAACGGCGCAGTTTGGATCGTCGCAGCCGTATTTTTCACCTCTGTCAAAATAGATCTCAGAGCATGGTCCGCATGGTCCGAGACCGTGTTCCCAAAAGTTGTCTGCCTTTCCCAGCCTGATGATTTTTTCCGGCTTCAAGCCGACTTCATTGTGCCATATATCGAAAGCTTCGTCGTCTTCTTCGTATATTGAAACAAACAAAAGTTCTTCTGGTATCTTCATCACTTCTGTAACGAACTCCCAAGCCCATGCTATAGCTTCCTTTTTAAAATAGTCTCCAAATGAAAAGTTGCCAAGCATCTCGAAAAACGTGCCATGTCTCGCCGTCTTTCCTACGTTTTCTATATCCGGAGTACGGATGCACTTTTGGCAAGTGGTCATCCTTTTGCTTGGGGGCATTTCCTCCCCTGTAAAATAAGGCTTCAGCGGGGCCATACCTGAGTTTATCAACAATAGGCTGTCGTCATTTATCGGCACCAATGGCGCGCTTTTTTTGCGCAGGTGTCCCTTGCTTTCAAAGTAGCTTAAATACATTTCCCTAATTTCGTTAAGTCCAAGTTGTTTCATTATTTTATCTTCCTCCTAGAAAAATGAGATTCTTTAAATTTCACAACAAAAAACCGCCTCTTGCATGCGCAAGGGACGGACATATCCGCGGTACCACCCTAATTAATCCTTGGGATTCACTTTGACAGGCTTATCGCGCCCTACGGGGATATTTCTAACCCTTGCTCCGGAAGAGCACATCGCATGCCGTTAATTAAAACCTCTCAGCCTGGGGTTTTATCTCTGGGTATTCTGCACAAGCGAAGCATGTTTCCTTCATTGCAATTATTTAAATGATAACTAATTATAAATAAAATTTTGGCGTATGTCAATACAGCCAGATCATTGGCTGTTGCTGTCCAGTATATCATTTGTCCTTACTTCACGCCTGAACTCCAGAAAATAATTGTACATTACTTTAATGGTTCCGGTTATGGGAACACCCAGTATCATCCCTGGTATGCCCATGGCGTTTCCAAAGAGCAATACAGAAAACATTACCGAAAGAGGATGCAGTCCCACGCTGTGGGACATTACTTGAGGCGAGATGACTGCTGATTCCACCTGCTGTATTACTACTATGAGCAAGACAACCCATAAAGCGGTCAAAGGTGCGTTCATAAGGGCTAGTATCACTGGGAGGATGCCTCCAAGCCAGGGACCGAAGTAGGGTATTATATTGGTCACCCCTGCAACCAGACCAATCGTCAAGGAATAAGGCACCCCTATAAGCCTGCATCCGATCCCCGTCAATATGCCCACAAAGGCGGCGATCAGGACCTGCCCTTTTATAAATCCGCCAAAGACCTTGTCGATTCTTGAACCGATATCTGTTAACCTTAGTTTTGTATTTTCGCTTAACCGCCCCATGGCTCCACTCAGGAATTTTTCCTTGTCTTTAAGATAGTAAAAGGTAATAAGTGGGGTCATTATGATATTTAAAAGGCTCTTGGTCGACTCCACCAAAGCTGAGGTAAACTGGGAAAGGGAGTTGCTAAGCCAGGTTGATATCCTCTCAAACTGGGAATCCAAGTCTAAAAAATTGTATAGGCCTTCCGGCATAAGTGCCGGAAAGAACTCCGACTCTCCGCTTTTGATATCCGCCACGAATTGTTCCACAAAGGAGAATATACCGGGTATCTCCCTAACAAGAACGGTCACATCCTCAACAAGCTGGGGTATAAAGCTCATGAAAAGCAGGGATATGATGACTATCATGGATAGGAATATTATTATTATGGCCCAGATTCTTTTTATCTTTCTCTTTTCCATAAATTTGACAACCGGGTCCAGCAAATATGACAAGACCAGGGCATATACGAATGGCGCAATCACATTAGTGACAAACCTGCCCAGAATCAAAAACAATCCTACGGCTAAAACTGCAAATGCAAGGTCTATGGCCAGATATTTTTTGTTTTGCATTATTTTCATCAAATCACCTTTTGTACAATATTTTTGTAATGGTCTAAAAAGATTTTATCACAGATAAATCTAAAATACGATTAAAATCAGATTAACCCAATCTTTAGAAAATCTTAATTTATATGTACAAATTATGTCCAAGGATTAGCCAAAAAGTAATAATAGATTAAAATGATTGATATTTGCGGTCTAATAATATTATAATTATACTTGATAATTTCTAACCAAGGAGGCACAAATATGTCACAAAACTCAAATTCGAAAGACAAGGTTCCCCAGGGTTCTACCAATAATAAAAGAAAAAAGAGAAGCAAAAAACCTCTTACCGGAAAGCAGAAAGCCTTTAAAGCATTGAAGTGGATTGGGATAATCCTGTTGGCCTTGATACTTGTAGGCGGCATAGTGGGTGGAGCTGTAGCCTACTCGTGGATTCAGGATGCGCCTGAGCTTGATATGAGCAGGTTTGAATATATCGAGCCATCGAGGATTTTAGATAAAAACGGAGATTTCTATCAGGAGCTTCAAGGAACTGAAAAACGGGAAGTCGTTTCTATTGAGGATATACCCGAAATGGTTCAGTATGCTTTCATATCCATTGAGGATGAACGCTTCAAAACTCATAACGGCGTAGATTTAAGAGGTCTGACCCGAGCCGGTCTGGAAGTATTTAGAACCGGTTCACTAAGCGGCCCGGGAGGCAGCACCATTACCCAGCAGCTTATAAAGCTGACCCACCTGACTCCAGATAAAGCTCTCGAGCGAAAAGTCGTGGAAATGTATCTGGCTAGAGAACTGGAGAAGGTTTATACCAAAGAGCAGATCCTGGAGGCTTATTTAAATAAAATAAACTTCTCTTACGCTTGGGGCGTACAGTCTGCCTCGGAAGTATACTATGGAAAAGACGTTTCAGAAATCACCATCGCCCAGGCAGCTGCACTCGCTTCGATAATAGTAAGCCCTGCAAACTACAGGCCTTATATAATAGAAGAACTCGAGGACGGTTCCTTTGGCATAAAGAAGGATGAAGACGGAAAAGTCGCTTACAATGAGCGCAACCAGTCCAGGGCTTTGGCGGTTGTAGCCAAGATGCGAGAGCTTGGCCACATAAGTCAGGAAGAATACGAAATTGCTGTTGATCAACTGAAAAACAATGATTTCGGTCTTCAAGAACCACCTAAAACCGAAATATATTCTTATTTTACTGATACGCTGTATGATCAGATAACCCGGGACCTGCTGGAGTCTGACAACTTTAACTTTACTACAAGAGAAGAAGCTCAAACCTACCTGCTGAATTCAGGTCTTACAATATACTCGACGATAGATCCTGATGTTCAGAAGGTTCTGGATGACAAGTTCAGCGATGACTCCCTATTCCCAAGACAGTCATCTGTGGCAAGACAGGCTTCTGAAGCCATGAGCAAGGAGCTTGATGAGGAAATCAACTATACTCCTGAGGCAGCCATGACCATCATCGACAACCAAACCGGCCATGTGGTAGGTCTCATCGGAGGAAGAAGCAAGGAAAGCAGCCGGTCTCTAAACAGGGCTACTCAACGATTCCAAGTGGGATCTTCTACCAAGCCGCTAACAGTTTATGCACCCGGAATTGACAGCAGAAAACTAACCCTTGCAAAGACATATGATGACGTTCCTATAAAGATAGGCAGTTGGACACCCGGCAATGCAGGAGAAAGCAGCTATGCAGGGATGACGACCATCCGAGAAGGCTTGAGAAGATCTAAAAATACGATCGCAGTTCAGGCTCTATACGATGTAGGAATCGAAACCTCTGTCAAATACGCAGAGCTTTTAGGACTGACCATCGAGGAAAATGACAAAAACGCTGCAGCGTTGTCGCTTGGAGGATACACCTACGGACAATCCACTTTGGCCATGGCCAGCGCTTTTAGCACATTCCCCGGTGAGGGCGTGCGAACCGAGCCGATACTTTACACCAAGGTTGAAGATCAAGGAGGAAACGTGGTTCTGGACAACCCACAGGAGAAGATACGGGTGTTTTCTGAACAGACAGCCTACCTTTTGACAGACGTAATGATGTCAGGAGTACGAGGGGGCACCACTTCCCTATCGGTTTCAGGTATGCAGATAGCAGGCAAGACCGGTACCACAAACGACCAAATGCACGCCTGGTTTGCAGGCTATTCTCCTTATTACTCAGCTGCAGTATGGTATGGATACGACCAAAACAAAGTTGTAGCCGGAGGAAGGACATACAACCTTAACATAGGAATATACGGCGGAAGCAAGCCCGGTCCCGCGTCCATGTGGGAACAGGTAATGCGGGAGATACATCAGGGGCTTGAAAACAAAAACTTTCCAAGCGCCCCAAGCGGCATAGTCACTGCAAGCGTGGATAGAGTTTCCGGACTTCTCCCTACTGAGCTGACTGCCCAGGACCCAAGGGGATCTACAGTTATCAGCGAGAAATTTATATCCGGAACAGTGCCTACAGAATCGGACAACTACCATATTTTAGTTAGGATCGACGTCTCAACCGGGAAGATTGCGTCAGATTTTTGTCCTGAGCATCTTATCCAGAGCACCGTAAGGATTCTGAAACCGGCGGACAGGTTCCCCGGCAACGTTCAAGCATTAAGAGCTGATTATGTCCCATCTCCTGAACAAGGGGTTTTAGCTCCGGATATGGACAATATATGCGACGTACACACGGGAAATACCATTATTGATATCGCCATACTAGGCAACAATGGAGGGACGGTAGACAAGATAGAACTTGATCAGGGAGACAGCACTACGATCAGAGTGCGGGGAGTTACACAAAACGGAGATTATGTAGATGTTCCTGAAGGTCTAAGCGTCAGTGCCGACAGCGGCAGGGTATCAATAGCTTCATCCGGTCAAGGCAACTACACGGTTACCGGAATGTCAGGTGGAAGCGGAACTATAACTGCCACTCTTACCTACCAGTACAACGTGACTACAGGCAGCAGGACCGAGACAAAAACATACAGCTATTCGGACACCTTAGGCTATACTGTGAATGAAACAAACCAGCCACCTGAAATTTCTTTTCAGTACAACGGAAGGTCAACTCAAGGGATAGAAATAAACGCGGGCGATAATTTTTCAAGAAACAGCTTAAAGGTTATCGCCACCGACCCCAACGACCATAAGGTCAGCGTATCCGGGCCTGTCATCACTTACAATAATTCCACTGTAAACAGCGTAGATACCAGCCAGACAGGCAGATACACCCTTACCTATAAAGCCACGGATGCTCTGGGGACCAGCTCCACCGGTGCATTTACAGTAACAGTCAGATAGTAGCTTGAAATAAAAATAGTACCCTCGAAGGGGTACTGTTTTTTATTTGCCAAAAATCTCCAGCATTTCTGTTTCGTCTATAGCCTTGTTCATAAGTTCATTTGCATTTTCAACAAATGACTCTTCCCTGATTACATTTTCAAGCTTGGGCTTAGTCTGAGGATGCTTTGGAACAAATATCGTGCAGCAATCCTCATAAGGAAGGATAGAAGTCTCAAAGGTTTCGATTTCTTCGGCTATGGCTATTATCTCGTTTTTATCCATCCCGATGACAGGCCTGAATACGGGAAGATCAGTTGCAGAATCCGTAACCATCAAGCTCTCCAAAGTCTGGCTGGCAACCTGTCCTACGCTTTCCCCTGTTATCAAAGCCATTGCCTTGTTTCTCTTAGCTATTTCAGTGGCTATCTTCATCATGTACCTTCTCATGATAAGGGTTGAGTAGCGTTCGTTGCAATGCTCCCCTATGGCAAGCTGCAGGTCTGTAAAGGGCACTATGTACAGCTTTATCCTGCCGGAGTACCTTGCCACTATTTCCATAAGCCTTATCACTTTATCTCTGGCACGTTCGCTAGTGTATGGATAGGAATGAAAGTGGACTGCAATCAGGTTTACTCCTCTTTTTGCGATCATATACCCTGCAACAGGACTGTCTATTCCTCCGGATATCAAAAGTGCCGCTTTGCCTCCCGTACCCACGGGCAGGCCTCCCTTACCCTGCATTATGCTTGTGTACATATAAGTCTTCTCCCTAACTTCCAGGTACAAGGTCATATCCGGATTGTGAACGTCAACGTCAAGCTCGGGAAACTCACCCAGGATAAAACCGCCTAGTTCTCCGTTTATCTGTGGAGAGGTCAAGGGGAATTTCTTGTCCCCTCTCCTGGCGTTTACCTTGAATGTCTTGGGTTCGCTTAAGTCGAGCTCATCTTTTACCAGGATTTTTGCAGTGCTCTTGATTGTCTCCATATCGCTTTCAACCCTTGTAGCCACACTTATGGAGGCTATGCCGAATATCCTCAAAAGGGATTTGCATGCTCTGTCGATGTCCTTTTCTTCCACTCTAAGAACAAATCTTCCCTGGATTTTTTCCATCTTCTTGTACTCTAAATACTTCAAGCTGTCCTTTATGTTTCGTATCAATGTATCTACAAAAAAGGATTTATTGAGGCCTTTCAGACTAATTTCACCGTATCTGATCAATATTATTTTTTCCAAATTATTTCCTCCTGGTAAACCTTCTGATTTTTTCTGCTTCTGACTTTATGGCACTAAGGCAAATATCTACTTCCTCCAGGGTATTGTGCTTTGAAAAACTGACCCTCAATGTACCGTCGATATACTCTTTTTCAACCCCCATTGCTTTTAGCACATGGCTTGCAATATTTTTCCTGGATGAGCATGCAGAGCCTGTAGAGATGAAAATACCCTGCTTTTCCAAGGAATGAAGGAGTATTTCCGATTTGACGTCCTTAAAAGAGATGCTGATTATATTAGGAATGAAGTTTTCGCCTGCAGGGCTGTTTACTATGGTATCCGGGATGTCCTTTAGCGCTCTTTTTATAAACGACTTTTTAAGCTTATTAAAATGCTCCAGTCTTTCATGGACTGAAAAAGTTTCTGCCACATTTCCGAAGCCGGCAATTCCCGGAACATTTTCAGTACCGGATCTTAATGCCTTTTCTTGTCCTCCCCCTTTAATCAATGGGTTTATAGACAGTCCTTTTTTTATGTAAACTCCCCCAACACCTTTCGGCCCGTGCATTTTATGGGCACTAAAGGTGATCATATCCAGATTTGAATCCGTGGGACTTATATCCATCTTTCCAAATGCCTGCACACAGTCCGAATGGTACAGCGCATATCTTGACTTCTTTCTGATTAACCTGCCGACAGCCTTCATATCCTGGATGCTTCCGACTTCGTTGTTAACCATCATGATGCTCACCAGTATGGTTTTCTCGGTTAAAGCCTCTTCCAACTGATCTGTTATGATCTGGCCCTTTCTGTCAACGTCTAAAAACACTACATCCATTCCCATAGCCTGGTAATTTTTAAAAAGCTCAAGAACCGAAGGATGTTCAATTTTTGTAGTTATTATCCTGTTTCCTTTTTTTCTGCCCTTTTCCACTGCGCCTCTGATTAAAAAGTTGTTTCCTTCACTTCCTCCCGAAGTAAAGAAAATTTCGTTTTTATTTACGCCAAGCCTTCCGGCTATTATTTCACGGCTATTTTCAACAGCTTTTTCCGCTTCCACCCCCATAGAATGCAGGGAGGATGGGTTGCCGTAGGATTCTCTGTGGTAGATGTTCATGATTTCGATCGCAGAATCATCCACTTTCGTGGTGGCGCTGTTGTCAAAATAAATTGTTTTCATTTTTTCACTCCAATTACGTTAATTCTTTTTGTCTATAATATAAGTATCGCCGTTAGAATTGAACACTATGGTATCTTCATAAAGGTATATCTGAGAGGGTGAACCTGTAAATATGGTAGCTATAGTATCCTCTCTGTTTCCGGCGTAATGCTTCAACTCCACCAGCTTTGGATATCTTTGGTTCGGCTCAGGCGGATTTTCAACAGTTATGAAATCCCTGTCGTCATTGATGCTCTTAAAGAGAATTATATCCCTGTTTTTAATCCCGGAAGTGTATATATATTCGGTAGATGTGTTAAAGGTCCTGTATGTCTTTGTCTCGACAAGCCCTTCTTCGTTTGTCGACCGCTTTATATGCCTAAGTATGATGTTGCCTGTATTGGACTGATCCACGTACTCTACTGTATCTCCATAGTCGTTAGATGTTATGTTTCGTATTCGCCCGTTTGAGAGGTCCACATAGACAAAATCTATGCTGCTTGCAGACACGCTTCCCTCTTCGCCTTGAATGGCCTCTGAGCTCTCAGCCAGGGCATAAAGCCGGAATCTCGTTAAGAAAAGTGGTCGATTAACTACAAAGCCTTCATTCTCATTAAAAGGTACCACCCTGGTATTTAAGCTTGAATCAACAAGAACCGTTTTGTATTCATCTTCCACAATCAGGCTTATAAGGATGCTGCCACCATCTCTTGATAGTATATAGCTTCTTATTATTTCGTCACTTTCTCTTTCATATACAAGCACCTCTCCATCCCCTGATGGAGATACTTTATAAATGCCGTTGTCGTTTTCGTATGCTATAATGGATTTGTTTTGAGATACTTGGGGATTCCACCCTTGTTGGGCGATAACGTTGACCTCTTCCGATTCCATATCGTATACCATCAGCTGATTTTCTCCCGATAAGAGCACCGTAGAGGAATTAATTATTTCAGCTATGTCTCCATGCATCGTCTTTCTTTCCACCACGTAATTTTCAACATCTACGATATCCACGCTTTCGAAGGCACTTTCAAGGCTTTGCACTTCATCCTCGGTCATATCGACTTCTTCTCCACCCATTTGATCTGCCGATGGGGAGCAGGCAGCTAAAACAATAATCAGGCTAGCTGACAAAAGGCAGAGGGTAAATTTTTTAATCATATCTATTCAATCCCTTACTTCGTATTTAAGTCAGATTATCCAAAAGGCCTATCTGCTTTTTTTCATTTTCTTCTGTGTTTTTTTATACTGGTAGTATGTTCCCTTAACCCCGTTTCGCTTAAGGCTCATGGTTATTTTATGATTGGTCTCTATATAGAATTTAACGAATACTCCCACTACCACCAGAGAAAACCCCGCCAAGAAAATCGTGCCCACTATATTAGTCATCTTTTTTAAATATCCTTATCCAAATAAACTCGACTGCCTACAGGCTTTGTCTGTCCCTGGTATTTTCCTTTGTAGGGATTAAGGGCGTACTGATCCATTGATGCAAATACCAGCTGGCAGACCCTCCTGTCGCTTTGCAGCTTGATGGGCAGGCGATTTGCGTTGTAAAGCTCTAGGGTTATCTCGCCTTCAAAACCCGGATCGACCCAGCCCGCATTTTGTATGAAAAGCCCCATTCTTCCTATGGAGCTGCGTCCTTCAACGAAGGCCGTTAGATTTCCGGGAAGCTTAATGTATTCCTTGGTGGTCGCCAGCAAAAAAGAATGGGGGGGTATTACTACCTCGTCGCATTCAAATGAGATATATTTTATTTCATCTGTCATGCTCATATGCTCGATTCTGTTCTCGTCCAGCTTTAAGAAGTGGTTTCCCAGCCTGATGTCAACTGAAGCCGGTTGTATCTGCTCAGGGGTTATAGGGTCTATCACAAGCTCTCTCGTACTTAGAAGCTCTAATATTTTTTTATCCGATAAGATCATTTTCATCATGCCTTTCAAAATATTTTCCAGTATATTATACTATATTTTTCTTTCTTAATACCTAAATGGCTCAAGTTAATTCAAATTATTTCAAATTGACGATGGTGGCTCCGTCTCCTCCTTCGCCGTAGCCTCCATATCGGAAATCCTCTACGTGCTTGTTTCTCTTTAAAAGCTGTTGTATGGCATTTCTTAAAACTCCTGTTCCCTTGCCGTGGACTATGGTTACCATCTTCAGGTTGGCAAGAGATGCATCATCCAGATACTTTTCTACATCGAGGATAGCCTCTTCTGCAGTAGTTCCCCTTATATCTATTGAGGATTTAATTCCGGCAGCTTTTCTCGCTATGCTCTTGGTGCTGTAGTTTTTCTTCTCCTCTTCCACTTCGATAGGGATGAGGTCTCTTTGATTCACTCTAAGCTTCATTATTCCTGCTTCTACCATTATGTTTCCGTCCTTGTCCGCTTCAGACAAGGCACTGGCTTTTTGGTTCATGCTTTTTATTAGCACCCAGTCGCCCGGGCGTATCTTTTTAGCAGCCTTTTTATTGGTAAAGCTGCCGGATTTTTCGATGCCGCTGTAAAGGGAGTCCTCTTTTTCCTTGAGGCTTTTCCTCATGGCTTCCAGATCCTTGAAAGAGGATTTAGCAGCATCAGACTTAATTCGCTGCATTTCCTTGATTATCTCGCCTGCTTCTTCCTTTGCATCCCTGATGATGTCTGCAGCTTCCTGCCTGGCTTGATTTTTAATAAGTTGCCTGTTTTCGTCCAAGAGCATTTTCTCTTGCTTGTTAAGCTCCAAGAGCCTCTCGTTTTCCAGCTTCATGGAATTTATCCTGGCGAGCTCCTCTTCAGCCTTTTTCTTGTTGTCTTGAATCTCCTTTATTATGTCTTCAAAGTGCAGCGCTTCTTCGCTTAAATACTTGCCTGCATTTTCTATTATCCTTTGGTTCAATCCAAGTCTTTTTGAGATTTCAAAGGCGTTGCTCTTTCCCGGTATCCCAATTGTCAGCCTGTAAGTGGGGCTTAGGGTATTGACGTCGAATTCAACGCTGGCATTTTCCATCCCTTCAGCGGAAATGGCATATTGCTTAAGCTCGCTGTAATGAGTAGTAACCAGTGCATAAACATTTTTTTGATGCAGATGATCCAATATCGACATGGCAAGGGCGGCGCCTTCAACAGGATCCGTTCCTGCTCCTAGCTCGTCGAAGAGGACCAGGCTGCTATCGTCAGCCTTGTCCACGATTTCCACAATATTAGTCATATGAGATGAAAATGTGCTCAGGCTCTGTTCGATGCTCTGTTCGTCTCCTATATCCGCATAGACGCTTTTAAAAACGCATATCTCGCTGTTGTCCTTTACCGGGATGAACATTCCTGCCTGAGTCATCAGACACAAAAGACCGGTAGTCTTCAGCGCTACGGTCTTGCCTCCTGTATTTGGGCCGGTCACTATGAGTATATTGAAATCCCCACCCAATCTTATATCTGAAGCTACCACTTCTTCCTTTGGTATCAAAGGATGCCTGCAGCCTTTTAAATCTAGTACCTTTCTGTCGCTGAGGGTTGGCCTAGTTGCATTTATGTCCAAAGCATACCTGCTTTTGGCTATAATGACATCCAGCCTGGTCATGATATCATAGTCAAATGCCAGGGATGTCTCGTTTTCTCCAACCTTTAAAGTCAGCTCCAGAAGTATCTTCTCTATTTCCCGTCCTTCTTCTATTCTCAAGGTTCGTATGGAATTATTAAGCTCAACTATGGCCATGGGCTCTATAAAAAGCGTTGCGCCGCTTGATGACTGGTCATGGACTATGCCCGGTACAGCTCCTCTGGCTTCCTGCTTTACAGGTATCACGAACCTGTCCTGTCTGATGGTCACGATGCTCTCTTGTAGATGCTTCTGGTAACTGGGAGAAGATATCATGGAATGTAGCTTTTCTCTTATCTGGTGGTTCTTTCTGTTTATCTCTTTTCTTATCCTGAACAAAACAGGACTTGCGCTATCGCTTATTTCTTCTTCGGATATCACAGTCTTTTCGATGTCTCGCCTAAGACCACTTAGACTGTCTATGGAAGAGACCATCTGGTACAGATCAGGCAATATCTGTTCCCAGTTTTCTATTTCTTCAAAATACCTTTTAACTTCCCACATTATCTTTAAAAAATCCCTGATTCTCATGAACTCTTTAAGAGTCAATATGGATTGCATCCTTGACTTCTTCAAGGAATATCTGATGTCCGCAAAAGGGGCGATGGGAGCATTTCCATTTTTTAAAAGAGCTATCGTTCCCTGATCCGTAAGCTCAAGCATGTCTTGGATCTCTTCCTTGTCTATTGAAGGAAGAATGCTTTTGATCTCATTTTTCCCCGTTTCACTTGCGGCGTAGGTAGACAATATATCGGTAATCTTGTTAAATTCAAGGACTCTCAATGTCTTTTGATTCATTCTTATAATACACCTCGTTTAAAATGACCTTTTGTCAGATCTGATCTATACTTGCCATAGTACTCTCCGTGAGAGTATTTTCCGTTCAAAGCTTGTGAATAGGCGTCAGCAAGATCATGGATCTCATACGGATTTTCTAAAATTCCGTCAATTCTTAGTTTCTTCATCATGCCAAGCTCAGAAATTTCATCTGCTAGAAACAGCCTCTTGGAATTGAAGATATGGGTTCTGCCAAAATCGTCGATTACTGCAGGGAATCTAAAACCCATTGAATCTTCCAGAACCAGGGATCTTTCTTTGCCGTCTCCCACCAGATCATACTGGAGTATCATAAGCTCCTTGTTGCCGTGAACCACAAGACTTATGTCCATTCCCTTTGGAGGAGTAAACCTCGACAGCTCCCCAAGATTGAGCTCAGGTGAAAGGTATGCATTTTTTACATTCCACTTTTTAAGCTGATCCAATGCAAAGGAATTAAAGATATTGAAGGTGTCGTCAGCTTCAATAGGCAAGCCTGATTCCTTAAAAAGTCCAATTCCTTCATAAGAGCTCACTAAAATCCCATCCGGTGCAAGGGCTATTATTTTATTCATGTCCCTTCTTATAATATCTGCCTGGCTTTTTCTTAGAATCCTGGGAAAGGCAAGCACTATTTCTTTACCGGCGTTTTTGGCCGTATCTATTGCCTTTTCGTATTCCTTAATATCTATTTTCTTATCCCAACCGTATATAATCTCGTCAACACTGGATAAAGACGCCGCCTTAAGTCCATTCATGTGTGCAACTTTTATGGATAAAGTCTGATGTGAGATCGGTTCTTCCTTCTCACTCCTTTTCAGAGCACGGGAAAAATCAATTTTAACAGTGGGTCTTTTGTAAGAATCAAGTACCTTTTCCATAAGGATATCCATCGCACTTCGTCTAAGCTCATTGATTGATTTTACAGGCATAAATATGTTTTCGTCAACCACCGTTTGGATAGATGAAGGGTAAAAAAACGTATCCTTTATCTTGGAGAGCTGTTCTTCTATCCGTTCCCTTGACAGAGGAGCGTTTTTGGCTGTCTGCACAATTTCCTCTCCTTCTACTCTTATGCATATGTCCTTGTAATAAATACTAAGCCTGGGTTTTGCCCCTTCCCTAAACTCCCCTTTTATTTCAACAGGCTGCTTCCTTTCACCGGCCTTTTCCATCACATCCGCCAGCGCCTGTTTTTTAGCCTTGTCCCAAGTCTTGTATACCAAGTCATTAGCTTCGGCTTTTTTTCTAAGCCCGATGTAACCTGTTTCTCCTGAGCAGAGTCTTTGGGACTTATTCTTCCGGTTATCGTAAAGATCTGACAGTACCTCTCCGAAGGAACCATTTTTTGCTTTTATGAAGATTCCATCACCGACAGACATGTCTACATCTGCTTTTATCTTGTATAGATAACCTTCCTTAGATATTATCCTTGCTGCCTGAACATGTTCCAAACCCTCATTATCAGAGGTTATCAGCTCCTTTTCATCCGGGCTTTCCTTGTAGAGATAACCGGAAGTGAACTTTCTGTTAAATACTTCATTAACGCTCAAAGTCTCTTGGGTGATTCTATTTTCACTTAAAGAATCTATCCGTTTCCTATATGCATCTACCACCGTGAACACATAATCAGGATTTTTAAGCCTTCCCTCTATCTTTAGCGAGTCGACACCCAAAGACATGATATCCTCCATGGAATCAAGGGTGTTAAGATCCTTGGGACTGATAATCCTTCCCTTTTTTATTGGGCTGTTCATTTCGTCGTACAGGGCATATTCCTTTCTGCAAGGCTGTGCGCATCTGCCTCTGTTGCCGCTTCTTTGACCTATCATGCTGCTCATGTAACATTGTCCTGAATATGATATGCACATGGCGCCGTGGCAGAATATCTTTATTTCGCACTTTGCGTCTTTTTTTATCCCGCCTATCTCCTCCAGGGTAAGCTCTCTCGCAAGAACCACCCTGTCAAATCCCTCTTCACACAACAGGCTGACACCTGACTGCTCGTGAACAAACATCTGAGTGCTGCTGTGGATGCTCAAGGCGGGAAGATTGTCCTTTAATAGCCTGAAAAGGCCCAAATCCTGTACGATAAGACCGTCTATTCCCTCATTGTATAAAAAAGCGGCTAATTCCAAGGCATCCTTGATTTCCGTTTCCTTTAATGCTATATTAAGGGCAACGTAGAGCTTGACCCCGTGAATGTGACACAGGGCCAGGCTTTTTTTGATTTCATCGTTATCAAAGTTTTCTCCTCTTTGCCTTGCATTGAATTTCTTGGCTCCGATATATACTCCATCAGCCCCACCACTCACGGCTGCTGTCAAAGCCTCGTATGTACCGGCAGGTGCCAGTATCTCAGGTTTTTTCATCTTTTCTCCATTCTTCTTACAATTACTGCTGCAATTAACAGCATTAAAAAAGCCACTGCAGCTATAGACAATATTAACGGCAATATTTTTATTTCTTTAAAGCCTTCACTTGCATAAATAGGTGTTTCATAGAGGGTTTCTCCATCGTAGATGGTGCTAACAGTCCCGATTTTATCACCTGGATCGATCATAGTCTGTACATGATAAATGCCGTCGACTTCCTTTAGTTTGTTTTCATCAACATATATTTCAAATGTCACATCAGACAGGCTTTCCTTTGGAAGAAGATAATAAACTTTTTCTTCATTTACCAACGTAGATGTCTGAGTCTTTCCGAAATATCCGGTTTTCACCTCTATAACAGCTACCGTTTCTCCCTCATCAAAGGTATCGATATAATCCGTTTCCTCAAAAACTGAGTCCATTAGAAGCAACCCTTCTCTGTAAAGGTTGTTTAAGTCACTCCCTAATACTATTCCCACAAGCTCCTTGTCATCCTTAGCTGCACTGAAAACCAGGCATCTGCCTGCCATGCTGGTAAAACCGGTCTTTACTCCGGTCACGTAGGGGCTGTAATTGGGATTGATTCCGGAAGAGTACAGATACCATATGTCCTCAAGCCTCTCATGAAGAAATACGTTCGTATTGTAAAATTCGTAAGTGCCATCCTCGCTTCTATAATGTGCCTTGGACACCAAACTAGCAAGATAATCATTTTCAAGAAACTTCATGGTTATCTTAAGCAAGTCGTAAGCCGTCGTATAGTGCTGATCATGGTGCAAACCATGCGGGTTGACAAAATTCGACCCTTCCAGCCCCAGTTTTTCAGCCTTTTTATTCATAAGCTCTAAAAAATCTTCTAAAGCCCTTTGAGCATCCAGGTTTTCATCACCTGTGGCTATCCTGCCCACATGAACGGCTAGAGCGTTTGCAGCGTCGTTTCCTGAGGGAAGGAGAGTTGCGGCAAGGAGATCCCTTGTGGATATCTCACTTCCCGAAGCTAGGTCTGCCCTGCTGCTGTCAGCTGATATAAAGAGGACTTCCCTTCCCGGAACAACTTTTTCATCCAGATCAACATAATCCATTGCGACAAGCACTGTCATAAGCTTTGTGGTGCTTGCAGGATACATCCGAACATGGCTATTTTGACTGTACATTATCTCGTCCGACTTTACGTCGTATACCAGAGCAGCCCTATCTTGTGGAATATCTACCTTTAGACGCCCTTCCCCGAAGGCCACAGATGTCAGCATCAGGGAAGCTATCCATATGAATATTAACTGTCTTATCGTTTTTTTCATCATTTTATTCGAATATGTTTATTATCGTTCCGAAAATTTCTTTCTCGGATTTGATTTTACCTTCATCACCTAAAACGCAGAGATAATTCTTATCCATGGCCGCCTTGATCATATCAGCTGCTGCTTTTACGTCTTTTATATTACATGAGAGGATTTCCTCTCTCTCCTTTTGTATCATTTCATCAGTGACTTTTCTAAAGTAATTTCCTGTTGAATATGAGCCTTTCATCCCTGGAGTCATGGGGGTGTCTATTCCACTCATGGTTCCAATTATGTATTTGTTCATATCCCCCTCGCTTCCTTCAAAGCTTCTTAAGTACTCGTGTGCCTTGTCGAAAACATTAAGTGTAGCTGACAGGTTCGGGTCGCGATATGATCCCATAAACAAGGATCCGTTCCTTCCGATCGAGAAGAAGGCACCATATGCCCCTCCCTGCACTCTGACCTTGTTCCATAGATAGTCTGTGCTCATGATGAGCTTGACCACCTGCATGGCTCCGGAATAGTCAAATCCAAGCTTTTTGATGTTGTAGGCCTTACCCACGTACATGACTTTACCGGGAGTGGCGATTCCCTCGTTGAGAGGTCCTTTATTAAAGGTAAGATCCGCCTTTTCCTTGGGAACATCAGAAAGCTTTTCGTAGAAGCTTCTGAGACAATCAGCGAACCTAGAGTATCCTTCATCTCCTCCGGTAATGCTGACGGTCATGCCGTTAACATCCAGTATCAACCGGGCAAGCTGCTTCAGCCTCTCCATAGCATCTTCCCATTTCTGTTCAAAATCTTTGAACAGTTGAGATATGAATTTGTAAAACTCCAGTCCTGCCATATATTCAACATACTGGCCGGTATCGCTAAGGTATGACATAACCCTTCCCGATACCACCTTGTGCCCAACGGTCATAAAATCCATCTCCATTTTTGATTTTATGCTTTGAACTATTTCCTTAAGCCGCTGCTTCTCATCAAATCTGGTAAATAGGGCCATTTCCTCGATCAGGTCAAAAGTTTCTTTCGTCTTGGTCTCAAGAGCCCTGGATTTAATAGAAAATTTGGGGCTGAAATCATCGGGATCATCGACATTGCCGTAGATGTCAAGATCGAAGTCGATGCCTCCCGTGTGTATCTCTATAGCATTGTTGAGCTTTACATAATCGTAGCTTTTCGTCCCCGCTTCTCCCAAATACCTGGTGAGCAGAGAAAGGTATGGTATGTCCTCTTTTGACACATGGGAAACGTCAAAATACATGTCCACATAATTTATTCCGTTGGTCTCGAGTTGATGGTACAGTATTTCCGCTTTTTTATGTTTCCTCACTTCTAGAGGGACTTTTTCGTGTTCTTTCTTAATGGCCGATACCGGAAGGACCGGGATTTTATTCACGTCTTCTTTTTTATCCGGTGCATTTTGTATATCAATGAGCCAGTTCGTTTCCTCTACCAGCTTGTCAAGGGTCTTTTCATCTAGGCTCTTTTTCACACCTTCAAGGTGATTTTTGACTTCTTCATCCCTCTTGATTGCCAAAGCCTTCTCAGGCTTTAAGACGACCAGGCTTGAGTGAAGATTGTCCAGGAAGTATTCTTGGATGAGCCTTTCAAAGTATCCGTTTTTAGCTTCCCTTTTCATTTTATCTATATAACCTTGATATTTAAGGTGTATTGATGGATCTTGATCGTGGAGCCAGCTTTCCATGATTTCTATGCCGAAAATCAGACCCTTAGGATAGCTGCCATGGTCTGCCTCTCTTAGCTTGAATTCGGTAATATTGATGGCTCCTTCCACTACTTCTTCTTCGAGGCCATCTCTAACCAGTTTTTCCAGGGTTTCTTTGACTACTGCTTTGAACTTGTCTTTTTTATCTTCATCTGAGTTTTTCACAACCACGCTGAAAACAGGCTGTAGTATGCTGCCATCATAGTATCCCCCAACATCTTGACCAATTTGTGCATCCAACAGAGCCTTGTTAAGGGGCGAGGATTGAGCATCCGTCAAGATATGTGTGAGTATGTCAAGAGCCAAGTGCAGTTCGCCGTCTGTGCACCTGTCGGTAACATAATTCAAGGAAAGGAACGTCTTTTCCTTTAGATCTTCAGATTCACCCACCGGATAATTAAAGGTAAATTCTTTTTGTCCTTCAAAAGGCTCCTGAACAGAGATCTTCGAATCTATTTCCATGTGGTCAAAATCTGACAGGTAGCTCTCGTCAAGGTACTTGAGATGCGCAAGCACGTCCCCGTCTCCATAGAGGTAAATGTAGCTGTTTGACGGGTGGTAGTACTTTTTATGGAACTCAATGAAATCTTCGTATTTCAAATTGGGAATCTCATCAGGATCCCCACCGGATTCCTTGCCGTAGGGCGTGTCGGGAAACAGCGTCTCCTGTACCTTTCGTCCCAGAACATCTTCCGGGTTTGAGAAAGCTCCTTTCATCTCGTTGTAAACAACGCCGTTGTAGGTTATTTCATCATCCTTGTCTTCTATATGGTAGTGCCAGCCTTCCTGCAAAAATATCTCCTTGTGGTCGTAGATCCTTGGATAAAACACAGCATCAAGATATACGTCCATAAGGTTTTCGAAATCCTTGTCGTTCTTGCTGGCCACTGGATACATAGTCTTGTCCGGGAAAGTCATGGCATTTAAAAAAGTATTCAAAGAACCTTTGATAAGCTCTACGAAAGGCTCCTTAACAGGATATTTTCTTGATCCGCACAAAACCGAATGTTCCAAAATATGGGGAAGACCCGTGCTGTCTGCAGGAGGCGTCTTGAAGGTTATGGAAAAAACCTTGTTGTCGTCCTCGTTTGAGAGATAATATAACCTTGCACCTGTTTTTTCGTGGCTAAAGAGCCTCCCAGTTGAATTGCTTTCTTCTATATGCTTTTCATCTACCAGCTTGAAGCCGTGGTATGTCTCGTTGATTTTTAAATTCATGTACTCACTTCCCTCTATTTATTTTTGTTCTTGGTGCTATCTAAATAATCCTTAAGCACCTTTTCGTAGCCAATCTCAGTGGGCTCATAATATATCACGTCCTCCATGCCTGGAGGCATATAGCTTTGCTTTACATAATGCTGTTCATAATCATGGGGATACTTGTAGCCCTTGCCATGCCCCAGTGACTTCGCGCCCTTGTAGTGGGCATCCCTCAAGTGCATGGGCACTTCCCCTGTACGCTTGTTTTGGATGTCTGACAGCGCCTTGTTCACTCCTATGTAAGACGCGTTGCTCTTGGGAGAGCAGGCAAGATAGGTAACAGCCTGTGCCAATGTCAACCTCGCTTCAGGCATGCCTATAATCTCCAGTGCCCTAAAAGCGCTGACCGCTATATTAAGCGCATTGGGATCTGCGTTGCCTATATCTTCAGAAGCAGATATTATTATCCTTCTTGCTATGAATTTGGGGTCTTCCCCTGCCCAAAGCATTTTGGACATCCAGTAAAGAGCTCCATCCGGATCCGAGCCCCTGATGCTCTTTATAAAGGCGGATATGTTGTCGTAATGGTTGTCACCGTCCTTGTCGTAGTGGATCACCCTTTTTTGGATGCATTCCTGGGCAGTGTCGATGTCTATTGCTATTATTCCATTTTCATCCTCATCCGTTGTCAGCACTGCAAGCTCCAGGGCATTTAAGGCATTTCTTGCGTCACCGTTGGATACCTGGGCTATATGTCTTAGAGCATCCGGGGATATGTCTACATTTAGGCTTCCTAGACCATTTTCCTTGTCCCTTAGCGCTTTGAGCATGATGTCTCGGATTTCATCGGGTGAAAGCCTGTTGAGCCTAAATATCCTAGATCTGGATACCAAGGGCGCATTTACCTCGAAATAAGGGTTTTCTGTCGTCGCGCCGATCAACACTACGGTACCTTCTTCCACTGCAGGAAGCAGGGCATCCTGCTGGCTCTTATTGAACCTGTGGATCTCGTCTATAAAAAGTATGGTCTTGGCGCTGTACATTCCCAAGTCTTCCTTGGCTTTTCCGATAACCTCTCTCAGTTCTTTAACCCCGGATGTAACCGCATTGAGTTGAGTGAAATTAGACTTGGTCTTGTTTGCTATGATCCTGGCCAGCGTTGTTTTTCCCGTGCCGGGAGGACCATACAAAATTATAGATGTTATCCTGTCCGCAGCTATCATCCTAAATAATAGCTTGTCAGGGGCCAGAATATGCTTCTGGCCGTAAAAGCCCTCCAGAGTTGTAGGCCTCACCCTGCTTGCCAAAGGTCCGGATTTTTTTAGATTGTCTTTTAAATTACTGGTAAAAAAGTCCTGTTGCATTTTAAAACTCCCCTTAAAGGTTAAAAGTGGCTTTTTTTACTATATCTATGGTCTCTGTAACATCTGATTTGCTTATATGATAGTGAAGCACGAACCTAAGCCTTTTATCAGTGATAACAGTTGAATAGACACCTGATTTTCCGAGCTCTTCTCTTAACCTGTATGAATCTAAATCATCTCTTGTCACATCGCACATCACTATGTTTGTCTGGACTGTATCCATTTCTACTTTTAACCCATTAATCCTATCAAGCCCTTGTGCAAGCATCCTGGCATTTTCGTGGTCCTCTGCCAATCTATCTGTCATTTCTTCCAAGGCTATTATGCCTGCAGCAGCAAGTATTCCGGCCTGACGCATTCCTCCGCCTAGCATTTTCCTTGTTTTTCTAGCTCTCTTTATAAAATCTTCATCCCCGGCCAATATGCTGCCTACAGGTGCGCACAGGCCTTTGGAAAGGCAGAACATAACAGAATCGCTCTCCATCATAAGCATTTTAGGGGATACACCCAGATATGCGGCTGCGTTGAATATTCTAGCTCCATCCAGATGAACCTTTATGCCATTCTTTTTGGCAAGTGAATATATCTCTTTCATGGAGTTAAGGTCAATTACAGTTCCCCCGCATTTATTGTTGGTGTTTTCCATGCATATAAGTGAAGTATGGGGAAAGTGAATATCATCGGCTCTGATAGACCTTTCTATTTGGTCTATATCCATTAGCCCATTTTTTGATTTTATCAGCTTGCTCACGACTCCGCTGATTGCACCTATGCCCCCTCCTTCATACCAGTGTATGTGGCAGTTTTCCTCGAGTAGGATTTCATCTGCGGGAGATGTGTGCACCTTAACCGCTATTTGATTTCCCATGGTCCCACTTGGAACGAACATGGCAGCTTCCTTCCCAGATATTTTACAGGACAGCTCTTCAAGCTCTTTTACTGTGGGATCCTCTCCGTAGACATCGTCCCCCACCTGGGCTTCATACATCGCTTTTCTCATCTTATCTGTGGGCTTTGTGATGGTGTCGCTTCTATAATCATAACTTTTCAAGTTTTATTCTCCTTTCAATCAAGTCTTTCTCTGCCTTGCCGATACTGAAATAATCAAATATGTAGCTATCTATATCTTCTTTTAGGCTAAGTGACGCTTCTTCATTATCCGAATTTTGTATAGATTCGTGGTGATAATGAAGAGCCTTGAAAAATTCAGGATCGTACTTTGGCAGCCTCAACCTTCCCACTGTATTGGGATAATACTCATAGAGGTTCTCCCCCAGCTTTTTTGCTATCGTCTTAAAGTAAAACTCGTACAGGCTTGAATTTAACAGTGCCGTAACAGCTTGCAGAGTATAAAATTCACGGGATGCAAAAGTGATTTGCTTTAATCTGAAGCAGTAAACATCTGCGCTGAAATAACAGCCCTTGGTGTCTACTGCAAACCTGTTTTTGTGAGACTTGTAAGGATATACAACCTTATCCCCCGTGAAGTTTTCATGACTTCTGCCCCATTGAAGGTGATGCCAAGGTCTTATCCCTTTTTTGCACTCCCTTCTGTTCTTTAGCCTTGCTTCGTATGGCAATAGCCTTTTCATTAACTGGGGATGATCACTTGCATCCTCTAAGAGATCTGTATATAAAAGATATTTATTATTTTGTCTTATTTCATACTGAGTTATGTCGCTGTTTTTTATCCAAGGCTTGACTATCACCTCGTCGTATAAGCGACTTTCCAAATTATCGACAACAAAAGCCTTGTCGCAGCCTGTTATTATCCCCTGTCTGCTGTCCCAAACATCTGATATTGTGGTGTCAGTTTTTGATGTGATCTTTACGATAATATCCCTGCTTGCTCTATCTATGAGGCTCCAGCCTTTTTTATCAAGATCTTGTTGCAATATGTTGAAAATCTCAAAGTTTTCTGTTGAATCACCGTCATTGCTACGTTGATTAATCAGCCTGCTTATCATTTCACCCGTGTATTTGTGTACGCTGAATGAATTGCCCTTAGGGGAACCTTTGGCAAAAACAGATATTAAGGGATCGACTTTTGCCCCCGGCATGATCCTATATCCGTTATAGTCTATGATTTTTTCGATTTTAAAATTATTTGCAATAAAATCCCTTAATCCTTTTCCGTTATGGGCTTCCAAGAAATAACGGGACGTGATGAATATCAATAATCCACCTTCTGACAAGACTTCCCATCCTCTTTTGAAGAAACAGTAGGATATATCAGCCTTGTCGTAATAAACATCCTGATACTTGTCTTTTAGGACTTTGAAATACTCTCTGTTCATCTGTTTATGACCAATGTAGGGAGGATTTCCCACAATGAGGTCAAAGCCCTTCCATGATGAATTGTCGGTGAGAAAATCCCCTGGAAAGAGATTCTTTGGCTGTATGTATATCTTAGACTTAAGGCTTAAGACGAGGGAGGATATGAAGATGCCTTTTTCGTCTAAGTCCATTCCATAAATCATGTCCTGGAGCAAGTTGTGGTGAACCTTGTCTTTTTCAAAGCCTTGTCTCAGCCCCGACTCCATCATCTTGTCATATACCTTTGACAAGAAAAAGCCGCTTCCGCATGCAGGATCCAATACCTTACAGGGATAGCTCCACTTTTGAGGGTAAAAGCCTATCATCAAGTCGATTATAGCGCCAGGAGTGTAAAACCTGCCGCTCTTTTTCTTTATTTCCGTCTCTGATAATTCTTCATATACCAGTCCTATTAGTACCGGATCGCAGTCTTTCAGACTGGGTCCCTTTAAAATATAATCTGTGCAAAATTTTATTTCTGTAACATTTGCTTTGTTTGTTGATTCCTCAAGTGAACAATGAGCTTCTACGTCCCATCTTGAGAGTATGTTTTTGTAGGTAAAATCATTAAATATGTTTTTGCTGAATCCTTTTGTTAGATACCCATTTTCCAACAGAAATTTATACAGTATGGATTTTATAAGCAGATCCGGAGAAAATTCATCAAACCTACTCTTGCCCAGATAATCAAAAATCTCTTTTACAGCATCCAATGAGTTCAATAGTTCACCTCGCAAATATACTTGAAATTTAATTATACCACTTAGAGATGGACCATGCAAAGCAAGGGGGTGGATGACTGCAACTTTGTTTTACCTTGAAAGTACATCTTTTATTTTTTCCACCGCCCAGTCTATTTCCTCTTTTTCTATTATAAGAGGCGGCGTAAACCTCAATGTTTGATCATGGGTTTCCTTGCAGAGAATTCCCTCTTCCAGCAACAGCTCGCAGTATTTCCTTGCGGTACCGCAGGATTTTTTTATCTCAACACCAATCATAAGACCCCTGGAACGTATCTCCTTAACCATTGGAGACTCCATTTCTTTAAGCCTTTTGGCAAAATATCTGCCGTTTTCTTTTGATTTTTCACTTAATTTTTCATCCAGAATCACTTCTATCGATGCTGTCGCTACAGCGCTTGCCAGGGGATTCCCTCCGAAAGTTGATCCATGGTCTCCTGGTTTGAAAACCCCCATTACCTCTTCACTTGATAAAACAGCAGATACCGGATAAACGCCTCCACCAAGAGCCTTGCCCACTATCAGCATATCCGGTTTTATGTTTTCATGGACATAGGAAAAAAGCTCTCCGGTGCGGCCGAGCCCTGTCTGTATCTCATCGAAAACCAACAGAACACGGTGTCTTTCTGTGATTTCCCTCACCTTCTTCATATAGCCATCTGGAGGTACTATGACGCCCCCTTCACCTTGAACCGGCTCTATTAGCAAAGCCACTGTATTTTCGCCTATAGCCTCTTCCAACTTTTGAGCATCTCCGAATTCCACGCTTATAAATCCGGGAGTGAAGGGCCCAAATCCGGTTTTGTACTGTTCTTCACTTGAGAAGCTTATAATCGTCACTGTTCTGCCGTGGAAGTTGTTGTCGCAGACAATGATTTCAGCTTTGTTTTCAGCTACTCCTTTAACCTTGCTACCCCATTTTCTCGCTGCCTTTATACTTGTTTCAACCGCTTCTGCACCGGTATTCATGGGAAGCGCCTTGTCGAACCCCGTCACGTCGCACAACAGGCTTAGAAATTCTCCCATTTTATCATTGTGAAATGCTCTAGAAGTGATTGTAATCCTTTCCATCTGGTCTTTCGCCGCTTGAATAATCTTAGGATGTCTGTGACCCTGATTGACGGCAGAGTATGCAGCTAGCAAATCTAAATATTTCTTTCCGTTCTTGTCCCATACCCATACTCCCTCGCCTTTTGTCAGAATTACGGGCAATGGGTGGTAGTTTCTTGCGCTGTAACGCTCAGTTTCTGATATTATTTTCTGCATTTTAACGCCCCCCTTTTTAAGTTATAAGTTATAAGTTTTAAGTAAAAGCAAGTACAAAACACTGTCATTTCTCATTAACCCCAAAGGAATACCCCAGTACTAAAGACTAATAACTTACAACTAGTCCGCTATCCGAGATCGCGGGCTTCGCCCAATATCTACCTCGGTTTAAGTTATAAGATATAAGATATAAGTCGTAAGTAAAAGCATATGCCAAACACTGTCATTTCGAGCAGAGCGAGAAATCTCAGGAATAATGTTGTTTAGCAATGGTATCCACCTGATCTCAGGAAATTCTGGAATTTCTTTAATTATTGTTAAACAATTGTGAGGCAATAGTTAAACGATTGGATAATTAAAAGCCTTTACGACTGTTTAACGATCGTTTACCAACTGCCCAACGATTGTTTTACCGGTTAAAAGCAAGCTTTAGACGCTTATTGTAACCTACTGCCAAAGGATAGAAACAGCATCTCGTACAGCTTCGCTATCCGAGATCGCGGGCTTCGCCCAATATCTACCTCGGTTTAAGTTATAAGATATAAGATATAAGTCGTAAGTAAAAGCATATGCCAAACACTGTCATTTCGAGCAGAGCGAGAAATCTTAGGAATAACGTTGTTTAGCAATGGTATCCACCTGATCTCAGGAAATTCTGGAATTTCTTTAATTATTGTTAAACAATTGTGAGGCAATAGTTAAACGATTGGATAATTAAAAGCCTTTACGACTGTTTAACGATC
>Ga0334894_1000604_pt1 | contig 40140 bp, 18 predicted proteins | sample GraSluR3_MG_6_FD_207225 | JGI IMG/M metagenome (GOLD analysis project Ga0334894, IMG submission 207225) | Sludge microbial communities from methane-producing bioreactor in Wageningen University, Netherlands - Granular Sludge_12_05 R3 | ecosystem: Engineered > Bioreactor > Anaerobic >...
ATAGATTGGAATTTTGTAGGCAGTAATCTTTGTATCCTATTTCTTTTATATGTTTTGTGATATCTCCTATTTGATTGGAAAATTCTTTATCTAAATCGATAAATTTGTATTGCAGTATATCAGCTAAAATTCTACCACTTGTTGATTTACCTACTCATCAAGGGCCTATGATAAAGATGTTCATTATTTTAGATAATTAGTAAAATTTAGATTGTTTATATGTATTGAAATAGGATTTTCAATTATAAAAAAAGCCCGGATATACAGGGCTTAAAATTTTATTCGTAAGGGTAAAGAGGAATTATGAATTCTTCTTCTCCTTCTTTGTAAGCACATATTCCAAACAACCTCCAATCATTAGCTCTTTTTTCACCAAAGAAACTCATGGGAAATGCATCTTTAATAATAATTTGTTTAAAAAATACATTTGTTTTTTCGTTTCCCTTTACCAAGGTTACATTACATGGATACTTTTTCTTACCTAATATGTTATTCCATTCGTCCCAATTTGGAAATCCTTCGGGGATAAATCCAATAAACGAATCTAATAACTGATACTCTTTATCTTGATTACCAAGACGATACTTTTTTTTATTCATCTTCACCTCCTGTATTGGATTAGAAATAGATACTTCAAGAACTACTTGAGAACCAAAAGCAGAATTTATATTCTCTTTGATTCTTTTTTCTAGTTCTTTTCTTCTGAAGATAAGGGAATAATAAAGCACGATATTGTTGATTAGATTTTTCATAATATTTTGTTTTATGTTTATTTTTTATAATATATACATTTTATAATAAAAGTCAATCATAGGTTGATTATGAGAAAATTGGATTATCGTTTGGATTCCCGCTCCAACAGACAAGGCGGGAATGACAAAAGAGTAATAGTGAAGATTCTGTTAAAAATAGAAATTTCAATGACTGAGAGTATTATATGATTTCAATTTGTTGGGCTTTGATTTCTTCACCTTTTATTCTACTACCTATGATAGAAAATTGTTCTGCTGGACCAGTAGTGTAGTAGGTAGTTTGACCTCCAGTTGTCAGTTGATCCTTGATTTCAGGGTGTCTTTCTAAATAATTTCTAAATTTAGCTGCAGCTTCTTTGGATGGATCAACAATATCACCGATAAAAAATTTTTTGATATTTTTTGTAAGAATAGGGAAGTGTGTACACCCCAATATAAGTGTATCAATATCACGAAATTTGTTGATATGTTCTTGTACAACAAAATCTATTTCTTCTTGATTTGTTTCTCAAGATTCTATGATGTCTACCATTTTTGATGCAGTAACAAATTCAAAATCAGGATTGTTTTTTCATCAGAATCTAAAAAATAAGTCATTGTATATGTCTGATAATATAGTAGCTTGAGTAGCTAAAATTCAGATTTTTTTTGTTTTATTTTCTTCTGTTAAAATTTTTTCAATTCCAGGAATTGTGATTGAAAGTACTTTTTTGTGTGGATATTGAGTTTGTCGATTTCTTACTGAATAAGCTGCTGCTGTGTTACAAGCCAAAATAACTATTTTTGCTCAATTATTAAAAAGTCGATTTATTCAGTCAAAAGTTATTTCTTTTATCTTTTCTCAATTTTTACATCAAAAAGGGCAGTTTTTGTTGTCCGCAAGAAACATATAATTATATTGTGGATATAACTTTTGGAAATCTTTCATTGTTTGTAATCATCAAAATCAACTGTCGAAGAATCATATCATTATGGTGATTTATTGAATTTAAAGTATTGGATTGCCACGCATTCGCTCGCAATGACTGAGAGTTGTGCTCGCAATGACTTAATAGAAAAACTTGCTATTTTTCCACGAATGTGTACATATTCATAAAGATATTTCAAGGAAACATTTTATATGTTTTTTGTATAAATGATAGTTGTGTTTTGAAAATGAAAAGTTGGTAATGGAGTGGCTCGTTTACTTTGATTGCTTGGTAAATCATATATTATTATGGATGATCAAGATTTGGATGATATAGTTTTGTCTCAATCTGAAGTTGTTTTGGTGTCACCATGAATCAAACAATCTCATCATGTTTATCAAAATTATAAAAACAAAATTCAATCTGAATTGCAATTTCTTTCTGTTATATTGCCAAGTATTGATTTAAAAAATTCTACATGGATTTGAATTACGGCAACCAATGGTAAATCAACAACAACTTGGGTTATGTATCAAGTTCTTAAGTCAATGTTTCCACAAAAAAATGTTTGGATAACTGGTAATTTTGACGTTTCTGTTTCAGAAACATTGGCTCAGATTATTGAGCAAAACAAACAATCTGAAGAATATATTTTTGTAGTAGAATGTTCGTCATTTATGTTGTATGGTCTTCGTGATTTTGTTTTTGATTATAGTATTTTATTGAATATAGCAAAAGATCATTTGGATTGGCACAAAGATTTTGATGAATATCAAGAGAGCAAGCTGACCCTTTTGCGTCGTACAAAAGACGCCTTTTTTGTGCCAGCAAGTAGTCGATCATTACTTGATAATTTGTTGGCTCCTCGTTGAACTAAAGTTCAAGAAGACTTTGATCTTACATCAACAAAATTTGTTGGTTCACATAATAAAATAAACTTATCTGTTATTCAATCACTTGTTATTCACTATTGTAAAGTTTGTTGACGAGATACTCAAATTGCTCAGTCTCGTTTTATTGAAGTTCTTTCTTGAGTAAACCCACTTCCTCATCGTTTGTGATTGTTACGTGAAATAGATTGAATAAAAATTTATGATGATGGAATTTGTACTTCTTCTCATTCTTTGGCTGCAGCTCTTTCTTCGTTTGAAGAAAAGGTTGTTCTTATAGCAGGATGATATGACAAATGAGATGATTATAGTTGATTATCAGATTTGTTCTTTTCCAAAGTTTGATATGCTGTTTTGATATGACAAACGGCAGAAAAATTTACCAAAGTTTGTTGGCAGACTAAAACACCTTATTTTGTTGCCAAATCTCTCGAAGAAGCTGTAAAAAAATCTATTGAACAATCAAAAAAACTTGCTTTGTCGAAAATTGTCTTTAGTCCATGATCAGCCAGTTTTGATATGTTTAAAAATGTTTATGATAGAGTAGAAAAATTTGAAAAAATAGTTAATTCTTTATAATCTCTATTATCGACGAGTGATTTCAGATGGGTACATATCTTCATTTTTGTTGTTATGAAATTTGTTTCGTTGTGTTGCTGTTGTATAAAGTTCTATTCATTTTTCTGGATATTTTAGCTCTTGTCCTTTTAGAAAATCAAATTCTATATGATCGCGAATATATTTTTTTGCTTTGTTTTTATAGTATTCTTTATCTTTGTTTTGAAGTTTTTGATATTTTTGTTCCATAGAAAGTCATCATAGATATAAAATATCTGGATTTTCATCTTCTTCGCACTCATTTATATTTTTGTTTATAGAATCTTCTATATATTTTTCTACTTTTTCCATGGTTGTAAATCATCTTCATCTTACTTCAGCCTCTATTATTGCTTTTACTTCATATACACCATGATGAGCCAATCAACATTCGTTGCGATTTCATTCTAAATCAATCTGAATTTCTAATGTTTGATTATTTCAGAATTTGTCTGTTATTGTTGATTTTATTTTTATGTCTTTATAATTTTTATCGTTTTTTTTTGTTTCAGAATTGGTTTTTTTCCTTTTACTTGCTATGTGTTTTAATAATACTTTTTTGAAAATAGGATCTAATTTATATTTTTTTTCAATATCTTTTATGAAGTCTTTGACTTCTTGATACGTTTCTCCAAAAAGATTTTTATGATCAATTTCTCATGGGAAATTTTGCCAATGATATTCTAATAACAATAAAGCATCGGTTTTGTTTTTTGTTTTGCATCTCATTCCATAAATATCTGCAATTGCTTTGCTTGAGTTGTATTTGCTATTACTAAGCATTTTGATAATTACTCTTTCTTTTTCTTTTATTCTTGAATCCATAGTAAAATATATTGGTTTTTTGTTTGATATAGATGTTTTTGTTCTTAGTTGCATATGATTTATGTTTTTTTCATTTTCTGGGAAACTATCTTTTTTTGTTTTAAATTGTGGTAATAAGTGTTCTCTTTTTATTATTTCAAAATTTTCTTGTGCGTAGTCAAAATCCTTTTGATGTATATTAAAATCGTTTAAAGCTCTCATTATTTTCAATAAGAAACAATGGTGCGATCTGTTTATAGAATCTCTTTTGCTGGTTGAATTGTACATCAAAAATTTTACTACTTCTTCATGATTTTTGCATATGGGTTTTCATGATTTATCTTTTGATCGTTTGTTTATATAGGTGTCGTATAGTTTTTCGTGAAAAACTCTTTCGTAAAAATCTATACTTTCATGTAAAAGCTGATTAAAATAATTTATTCATTCTATATTTATTTTTTTTGTTTTTTCGTCTATATAGTTTTTTCAATGTTTTGAGATGTGTAATTTGTTCTCTAAAATTTTTTTTGCTTGTTCTTTTGAAGTTAAAAGAACAAAAAGATCATTTACTGTTATATCTTTTGTATCGAGTTTTTTTTCGTTATCATTTGATTCTAAAATTCATGAAAGGGTTTTTTTGTAGTTTTCTGTATTAGCACAAGAATATAAAAAAGATCAAGTAAAAGAATCTCATTTTGTCATGTGTTGAGTCGTTTCTTTTTTTTTCTTTGGTACAACCGTATTTACGTTTTTCTTTTTCATAGTATTTTATTTTTAATTTAAAGCTTCTTATTATATTAGATTTAAATTTAAAAGCAAATTTTTTGTAAAAAAGCTTGATATTTCGCTTGTTTTGATTATATTGTATGTTGTAAAAAAAACCAAAAAAATATGACTAAATTAGAAATTAACTTTAAAGAAGTTGGGGGGCAAATTTTAATTGATTTTCCAAGTGAATTACTAAATATAGTAATTGAGAAAATCAATCAAACCGGTTCTTTTGTATTGATTTCCGGTAATAATGTTCGTGGAAAGGGATGTCGTAAACGTTCTGTTATAAGCCTGAAACACGCACAAAATCCCTCTGTTACGTTTGATCAATTAATTGATCAATTAAGGGAGGTTTGTAATAATTAATCATTGGGGGCTATTTTAGCCCCCTTTTTTCTTTTTAAAAAATCATTGAAACTGATTTAATAATAGATATATAGTTTGTACTTTATCGGTATTGTTTTGTGATGAAAAAAATCTGATTGTTTGTGTTGATTATTATAAGCTTTATAACGCCTGTTTTTGCTAATTATTGACTAAATTTGGAGCAATTTTTGACTACATATGTTGATATTGTTTTGAAAGATATAACTATTCCTGATACTTATCGTTATATACAGCTGAAATATCCAAACGTTTCTGGATGAACAAAACTTTATCAAACGCTTCAAAAAGCTGTTTATTTGGATCTTCTTCCCAACGCAAAAATAGCACTTCCTTTTGATAAAAAAATTACTCAAGAACAAGCAATAAATATTGTATCTTCATCATTTGATATAGATGTTTTTGTTGATAAAAAAAGACCTATTACTGTTGATTGGTTTGTTGATATTTTGTTGCAGGTTCAAGAACTAAAAAAACAAAAACAATTTTTAAAGCCTTCTAAAACATTTCAAAATAATGAAATAATAAATAACTCATTATTTTTAGATGTATACAAAAAATTACAAGACAATTATTTATCAGAAACTTGATTGGATTTGGATTCATTATTACATGGTTCTATAAAAGGGCTTGTGGAGTGATTAAATGATCCGTATACTTCTTTTTTTCCTCCAATAGAAGCTACTTCTTTTTCTGAAGAAATGCAAGGGGAATATTTTGGTATTGGTGCTTATGTTGAAATGAACAAACCATGAGAATTGGTTATTATTTCTCCAATGAAATGATCGCCTGCTGAAAAAGTATGACTTCTTTGAGGTGATAGAGTAGTGCAAATAAACGACAAATTTATTGATAAGAATGTTTCTATATATGAAGCTACAGCTTTGATTAAATGACCAGAATGAACAACAGTAGAATTGAAAATCTTAAGAGATGGTAAGTTATTGGATTTTGTTGTGATAAGACAAAAAATAATTATACAAAATATTGATTTTAATATATACAAAAAAGAAAACTCAAATATTTGTTTGATATCTATTTCAATGTTTGATTTTGGAGTTGCTAAAAATTTTCAAACAGTTATGTCAGATTTGCAAAATAAAAATTGTAGTAAATATATCTTTGATGTAAGGAATAATCCAGGTTGATCTTTGGATGAAGTTGTTAGTATTCTAAATTATTTTGTACCAAATGATGAGAGTATTGTCGTTGTAAAATCTAGATTTATAACAGAAGAGATAGTTGCTTGGCAATCTTCTTTTGAGAAATTTCAAAAAATTCCTATTCGTGTTTTAGTTAATGAATGATCGGCATCTGCTTCTGAAATTTTTGCATGAGTATTAAAAGATTATATGCCTGATATATTACTTATTTGACAAAAAACTTTTGGTAAATGATCTGTGCAAGAGTTATTTAATTATCAAGATGGAAGTATGTTGAAATATACTATAGCTAAACGATATACTGGAAAATCAAATATTAATGTAGATAAAAATTGAATAACTCCAGATAAAATAATTTCTGATAAAAAAGAAACCCCAGAAGATGAGGTTTTGGAACGAGCAATTGTTAATTAGATAGAATAGAGGGGTTAAATAGATTAGGCGTTTAATCTATGAACTTTTTGAAATCTTCTAAATTATTGAATGATTTATATACAGAAGCAAATCTAACATAAGCAACTGCATCTATTTTTTTTAGTGCATTTACTATATCGTTTCAGATTTGTGTAGAGCTTACTTCGTTTCATTCACCAGATCGTTGAGTTTCTAGACTATTTAATAATGATTCAAGATCATCTTTGTTTATATCTCTTTTTGCAAAAGAAAGAAGTAGGGCTTTTTTGAGTTTTTGTCTATCGTACATTTCTTTTGTTCCATCTTTTTTGATAACTATAAGTTCAGTTGTTCATCTTCTTTCAAAAGTTGTAAATCTATTATTACAAAATTCACATTCTCTTCTGCGTTTTATTGTTTGTCATCACTCTATACTTCTTGAATCAATTACTTTTGTATCCATATTTTTACATTTTGGACATTTCATATTGTTTATTTAGGTATAAAAAAACGTTTGTTATAGTATGTTATGTTTTTGAGATAACCTTTGAATCGTAAATAATCTTCACCAGTTATTTGTTTTTTGATATCAGGAATTGGTGTTTTTTTTGTGAATCGTTTTCGGTTTTCATCACCCATCCTTAGAAAATCTGGATTGTCATCTATATTTATTATTTCTTTTAGTATGTGTTTATGATTTTCGTAAAGATTGTTTATAATATTATTAAATGATTTGATTCAGTTATCTGAAATGTGAATAATATTTTTGTTGTATAAATCAATAAAAAAATTTGTTTTTAAATAATCATTGTTTGATGTTTTTGTTAGATATAATAAAAATCACAATAATGTTTCTCTATGTTGAGCGTATATTTCCAATAAAACTTCATCATTTAAAAATTTATTTTTGCTTATTTCTTTTTTTACTTCTTGATAATATGTTTTTGCTATCCAAAAATCTATGTTATAAAGACTTTCTTTGATATGATAAATGTCGTTTTGATCCAAGTTTTTTTCAAGTATAGTTATGAAATTATTTTTGTTGAAAATAAAATCTATATCTTGGTAAACCGCTTTTATAAAGTCTTTGTTATTTAGTTGAACAAGATCAGAAATTTTTTTTCAAAAATTATTTTTGAATAGTTCTATAAGTAATTTGTTTTTATTGTATATTTTTATATCTTTTGGATTTATTTCTTGAAATAATATAGCAAGGGAAGATTCATCCATCAAACGTAAAATATGAAAATTCGAATAAGTGTTTTTTGATGTGCTTTTTGTCGGTAGATAAAATTTTTGTCTTCAAAGTCTTACGTTTTCTGATATATATTTATAATAAAATACATTTTTACCATAACTATATAATAATCATCAATATGTCTGGAGAGAATTATCTGTTAATTTTTCGTAATTGTTGTTTATCAACTCTTTTATTAAATTTGGTTTATATAGTCTTATAAATAAGCTATCTCACTTTCATATCCAGAAACCTCATAATAACGTGATAAAAAAATTTAATATTTTTTCCATAATTTTTGATTCTTTTTTTATTTTTTCTGGAATTTTAAGATTTTCGATGCTTTCTTCATCATCTCAAATCCGTGATCATGATTCATCTATCTCATCTTCAAAAGGATCTAATCATTCTTTTTTTAGTATTGTTATAATATATTTTTGTACTCAAGAGAAAAAGTTTTTTTTATAATGTTTGTAGTCTGTTATATACAAAATACAATCCTTTCGCTGAGTATCATCTTTTAGAAAGCTTTTCATATATTTATCTAAAACTTCTTTGTTAAATAACTTTGTTACTATGTTTTCTATAATTAGAGTCATATTTGTTTCTAAAAACAAATATCTTATTAGAATGTCTGCTGGTAATATATATTGAAGAAGTTTATTTTCTATTTGAGAAAAAGTTGTTTTTGTGCTATATGTTTTGACATTATTTGAAAAATCTTCTATTATTGATTGTTGGTCGTTTTTTATTTCATCTGAAAGTAGCCATTTATAAAAATCACTATCAGGGAAGCTTTCATGACAAAAAATTTTGTTGTATTTTTGATAAGAGTAAAACAGAAAGAAGAAAATTTCTACTTTATTTAATAATTTTTTTTTGATTCTAGAAAGAGTACTTTTATCTATTTTTTTACCTGTTTGTTGGAATATAAATTCATAAAAATTGAAGAATACTTCAATAAACCGATTATAATTTTCTTCTTTATTTTTATAAGGAAAATTTTTGATTTTTGCACTAAATATAAAAAAAAGAAGATATGTTGCATATAAAAAATTAAGAAATAAGTCTTGTTCTTCGCTCTCAAAACAATCTTTTGTATATATACTTGCTATTAGTGTTATATTATTTCCAATATTTGCTGGATTGAAAAATCTATATCAATTTATATTTGCGCTAGCACAGTATCAATAATAAATATCTATATCTTTTTGTTTTATTTGATTGTTTTCTCCGAATCAAATTTTGAATTCAAAAGGATCTATTGTTATATCAAAAAGATTTAATTTATAATTTTCTACAATTTTTCTATTTATTACAGAAAAAAATTCTTTTGTAGAAATAAAGGAAATAAACATACTAGCTGGATTTATTCCTTGATTTGTTGTTTGTTCTGGAAATAGAGAAAGTAAAAGTCTTTTAAATAATTGCATGATTTTTTGTTTTCACATAATAACTAAAGTTTATATCAATCTCATGCCTGTTTCTTTTCAATATTTTTTACATGAATATTATATTTTGTGTTTTGTCGTGTTTGTGGTGTGTTTATATCAAAAACAATAATCAGATTTCAATTTTCATCTTTTTCATGATCGATTATTTCACCACTTGTCTTGTCTATAGTTATTTTGCTTCATATTTCTGTGGGTAATCATAATTTTTCAAAAACAAAAGCAGAAATGCGTTGTTGGTTGTGTATCGAATATTGATTACCATATCAATTTTCTGGTTTTATTTTTATAGAAAATCTTTGGTTTAATTTCTTTTTAATAAGGGATTTTTCTATTCAATTAATGACTTCTCAAGATCATATTGTTATTGTTTTTGTTCCACTTTCAAAAATTTCTTTATCTTCTAATATTCAAGTATAGGAAATAGTTACAATATCTCATATTGAAATTTTTGGTGTTTTTGAGCAACCTAAAAGTCATAAAAAACTTATAGAAAAGAAAATAATTATAGCTTTTTTCATGAGGATTTTTGAAAAATAAAATCGTATTTAATGGTATATATTTTTGTTGATCTTTCAATGCTATTTTATTTGTTTTTTATAAACAATTTCTCATAGAAAAATTGTCTCCATGACTCTTGAGGAGACTCTATAAAACTATTTGATTTGTTCTCTATTTGATTATTTCATGTAGTATCAACAGGTGTTATTGCTTGAAATTTTATTATAAACTCCCTTGGTAATAAAATATTATTTTCGTGTTGTAAAAAAAATTCAGCGTATTCTGATTTTTCATATGGAAGTTGGAAATTTTCTGTAAAAGCTAATTCTAATCTTTTTTGTTCTGATTGAAGAGCTGTTTCATCAATAGCTAATTTGATATTATTATAGTTTATAAACATCTTTGTTGCTACAAGAACAAGAAAAATGTCTATTACTAACAATAGATATTTTGAACGAGTTGGGTTGCGTAAAAAAAAATCTTTAAATTTGTGCATATATTAGATGGGTTAGATAGATTAGATGGGTTAGATAGATTAGATGGGTTAGATAGATTAGATGGGTTAGGAAATTAATCATGTCTAAAAAACTAATCCTGTCTATTCTGTCTAAAGCGAAGCGTGTCTAATATACATAGAATTCGATTGAAAAAGCAAGAGATTTAGTTAGTTTATACTTTATAGAATTTAGCTTATGGAAACTAATTATAAATCATACATTTTAAATTATACATTAAAACGATGGCGATACATAAATTACCTGAATATATGATAAATAGATTGAAAGCTTGAGAAGTTGTTGAAAGACCTTCATCTGTAATAAAAGAACTTGTAGAAAATAGTTTGGATGCTTGAGCAAATCATATTAAAATAACTGTTAATGATTGAGGAAAGTCCTTGATTAGTGTAGAAGATAATTGAACTTGAATTGAGCTTTCTGATATGGATTTATTATTGGAAAGATATGCTACTTCAAAAATAAACTGAGAACAAGATCTTTATAACTTACAAAGTTATTGATTTCGTGGCGAAGCATTGGCTAGTATTTCTGAGGTTAGTAAAACAAGTATAATTTCTAAAACAGCTTATTCAGAAATAGCTACTAAATTAACTAAATCCCAAGAAAACGTTGTTATGAAACATGTTCCTGTTGGATTTAAGAATTGAACAGTTGTATCTATTCAGGACTTGTTTTACAATGTTCCAGCAAGATTGAAATTTCTTAAATCACCTCAGACAGAATATTTTTATTGCTATAATTATTTTGTAGAAGTGGCTTTGTTTCATTATGAAAAACATTTTACACTATTAAAAAATAATAAGATAGCGTTTGATCTACCTCCTGCTGATTGATTGATGGAAAGAGTTTTACAAATACGAAGAAAGGATCGATCTAAATATCTAAAATTTGTAGAATCAGAAAATGAAAATATAAGAATACAATGAATAATTTCTGACGCATGATTGACTTTTGGATCTGCTGAAACTGTTAAAATTTATGTCAATGGGAGGCCTGTTGTTGATAAAATTATAAAAAAGGCTCTTTTGGATTCTTATAATAGACAAATTAGTCCAGGTGAATATCCATTTGCTGTTTTGATGTTGACTGTCAAACCTTCTTTTGTAGATGTAAATGTACATCCAAAAAAACTTGAAGTGAAGTTTTTGGATCCGAATTCTGTGTTTTCTTTGGTTCAAGAATCTGTTAAAAAAACATTGGGAATTAATAAAATAGTAGATGTGGAGCATACTATTTCTTCGTTTTGAGCTAATAAATGAAATGATTTGAGTGATCAAAAAAATGGAGGGGGAGATGCGAAGGTGGAATATTTGTTTAACCCTGATTCTCCACCCCCTCCATCTGATCAGTCTAGATTTTCTTATATACAACCATCTACTATGGGGTTTTCTGGACAAGATTTTCATAAGGAATTTTTTCATGAACAATTATGAAATTATCAGGTTGTTGGTCAGGTCTGGAGTAGATATATAGTTCTTTCAAACAAAGATTCTTTATATTATGTTGATCAGCATGCATTAGCAGAGAGAATTGCGTTTGAAAAAATGAAAAAATCCGCATGATATGTAAAATCTGAATTATTGTTACAACCTTTGTCAATTGATATACCCAAAAGATGAGATATACAAGAAAAAATAGGTCAGATTAATGATTTGTGATTTGATAGTTCTTTGTTGTCTGAAAATAAAATCATAATTTATGCTGTTCCTCAAATTTTTAGTGTTTATAAAATTGATATAGAAAAACTTTTTACTTATATTTTGGCTTTGGAAAAAATAACATTTGACCATATTTTGGATGCTATTTTTGCTACTAAAGCTTGTAAAACTTCTATAAAAGCTTGAGATTCTTTGTCTTATGAGCAAATGATTCGTCTTTTGAAAGATGGGTTTGAATATGTAGAAGGTATGTTTGTTTGCCAGCATTGAAGGCCGTTTTTTGTAAAAATTGACAAAAAAACCATAGATAAATTTTTTGATAGATAAATTCTTAAAGTTTATGAAATTTTTAGAGTTAGTGATGATTTCCTTCTTTTATTTGTCATTTTTATTGCTCGATTGATTGAGTTATCGAGTTCTTGGTGATTAGATATTATTTATTATTAATTATAACTTATAAACTAAGTTTGTCTTGTTTTTATTTTCTAGATTCTTATTTATAATTTGATATTTTACTCGTTAAATAATTTTTGTAATGCAAAAAAAAGTAACAAAAGGAAATGGTGCGTTTTATGATATAGAACTCACATTAACTGCTGATGATTATGCAAAAGGAAAGGAAAAAGCTTTGAAAGAATTTCAGAAAGATCTTAGTTTGCCTGGTTTTAGAAAAGGTTTTGTGCCTATGCATTTGGTAGAAGAGCAAGTAAAACCAGAATATGTTTCTTTAAGTGTTTACGAACATCTTATTAATAAAGGCTTGCAAGAAGTTGTTTGAAAAAATAAAACAATAAAATTTGTTTGAGAGCCTTATGACATGAAACAAGATAAAAAAGGTGAAGAAACTGTAGTCTCTTTGAAACTAGATATTTTTCCAGAAGTTGAAGTTAAAAATGGAGATTGGACATCACTTTCTATGAAGTCAATTTCTCCAAAAGCGACAAAAGAAGAGATAGATGAAGCAATGACTCGTTTGAAAAAAAATTATGCTGATTATAAAGATACTGATGTTATATCTCGTAATAGTATTTCAAAAGTTTCTATGTCTTTTTTGGACAAAGATGGAAAGGAAGTAGACAAATGAACCTTATATGTATGAGAACAAGAGTTTGATGAATTCCCATTTTTTGTAAATACTTTTGTTGGTAAAAAGAAATGAGAAGAATTTTCAATCGAATATAAAGAAAAAGATTTGCCCCCAACTGTTCAAAGTAAAAAACCTGAAGCAAAATCAGTTAAGGTATCGTTTAATTTAATAGATATAAAAGATGTTGTTTTGCCAGAAATCAATGAGGAAACATTAACAAAACTTTTTGGAAAAGACTCTGAAGTAAAAAATGAATCAGATTTGTTGAAATATATAGATGATAGTATTTCTGCTCAAAAATTTGATACAGAACTTATCAAAGAAGTAGAAGATTTTTTGAATATTATAAGAGAAAAGCATATGGAGGTTGCTATTCCTCAGACACTTCTTAATCAAGAAGTTCGTGTGAGATTAGAAAATCTTGAAAAAAGATTTTGAGGTAAAGAAAAAATGGAAGAATATTTTAAACAAATGGGTGAAGATAAGGCAAAAACTTTTGTTGATGATATTTCTGCTGCTGCAAAAGAAAGTTTGGAGAAATTCTTTATTTTACAAAAAGTTGCAGATGAATTAAAACTTGATATAAATCGAGAAAAACCAGTAGATTTGGAAATAGAAAAAAAACTATATGATAAACTTGTTGGAAGTACCACAAAAGAAGAATGAGAAAAGAAAGTTAAGAAAGCAGTGAAGAAATAGTTGAATTTTTGACTCAATTTCGCTAAAGACTGAATTTTCGGCTGACAAAGTTTGCATACCGGCAGACAGGAATGACAAAAATGGAATAACATACGGTAGTTTAAGTTTTTAGCTATTAGTTAAACTTTATAAATAAAATTAAAATATGTTTCGTTTTCTTTGGGACTTTGTTAAATATCCTTTTGATTACCATAAAGAGACAAATAAATTTTCTAATTTTTTGAATATGTTATTTAAACAGTATCCTGCTGTTTTTTGGATTCGTCCCACATTTAAAAAATTATTGGCTTTACCAATGTTGATTGTTTACTTCATTTTTAAAACCAAGAAAAAATAATACAAAAAAGGCCAGTCTCTTTCGAGCTGGCTTTTTTGTTAGTCTTCGTCTATAACAATATCTTCGAAATGTTCTTTGTAATATTTTCTGATTTTTTTGAGGATTGTTTCTAGTCTTTCAGAATCTGCTAGATCTGATTTGCTTATTGTAACTTTGCTACTAAAATAGCGATTGAATCAGGTTTTTTTGATCTTTTTAAGAAAACTCTCCAATTTCAATGTTCATTCTCAAGGTAATAAATGAGCATCTCAAACTCTATTTTTGTCTGAAAAATAAAGAACAGAAACATAAGGTAAAAATGATGATAACTTTCTGGTAAAATCATTTTCCAACACATCAGCATCAAAATTTGCTATATCCAAACCTAAATAGCAACCATACTTTTTGATTATTTCTACTATGTTTGTAAAACGATATTTTGGTATAGGTAATGCAAACAAACTAGAATCTTCAGGGTTTATAATACTAAAATGAATATGTTTGTTGTCTTTTTTGTAAGCTTCTAGATTATCAGTCAAAAAATTAAAAGATTTCATATTAAAAAATTTTGGTGCGTTTATTGTAATAGTATCAGCTCATGTAGCCTCACAAAGATCCAAAGCTTTATTTAATTCTTTTTGGTTTACGTTTTCTGATACTTGAATTATTTTTACAGGTAAATCATGTTTTTTGGATAGTTTTTTAACATAACTAACATTTCGAGCATCAAAATTTTTCCAAATAGCCAAATCTATACCATCAAAACCAGATTCTTTTGTTAATTCAAAAATTAAATCTAATCCGCAATTGGAAAAAGAATCACTACTCATTAAAAAACTAGGATTTCCTTCTTTTTTGTTTTTTTCTGGAGTTTTTTTCCCATCTGATTCTTCCATAGCGAAGAAGATATCTGCCATTTTTTATAATTTTAAATGCTAAATATTGGTTTTTAAATCATTTTGATTATAGCTGTTTTTTTGAAAAAAGCAAATTTTTGATCTTTTTTTGTTTTATTAATTGTATAAAGTAAAAATTAATGTTCAATTGTATGTATCGGCTTTTTGCATTGCTGGTATTGTTACTTTAAGTGATGGGTTGTTTCAGTATTTACCTACTATACATGAAGAACATTCTGGTGTTGGTTCTTTTGTGATGTAAGTATAAGATCCTGTCATTGGTTTATATTCAGTTATTCATGAAGCAAGTCATATTCAAGAAGATGGTGATCAATCTATTGTTATTATATCATTGTTTGCTTTGAACTGTATATTTTCTTGTCATATTGATAATGTTCAATTTGGATTTGTAAGATCTCCAGAAAGTCTAATTGTTGTATACCATCAAGTATATCATTTGGTGTCATAGATTCGGAATGTGTTTTCTTCTCATGTAAAATGATATTCTCATGATTGTGTTGTTGTGCTTGAAGTGAATCAGGTTATATTTAATCAATATAGAGGTGTTCAAGCTGTTAGTTCTGGTAACTGTATAGTGAAATTTCTACCTGTATTTGCAGTATTGTTGTTTTTGTCTGTTGCTGTTATTTCATAAGAATAATTTCAATCTGGTAGACATTGTTGCTGTGTTTCCAATTGTCGTTTGTTTTCGTCTATTTTGGCTAGGTTTGTTTCATAGAGGGTTTTGATTTCTCATGAAGATAATGCACGGTTGTAGATGCGGACTTCGTCAATATATCAGCTTCGTAAACTTCAACTAAATGATACAGATCAACTATATCATTGTCCTATAAATAATTCACGATTTTTGCTTGCACCAATATTCTCTACTGTTCTTTCTCCTTCTGCAACCAATTTTCAATCAAGATATACAGTAAGGGTATTGTTTTGTTTTGATGTACTTGCAGTTAAGTGAACTCGTTGATTTTTCTTTTCTGGGGGAATAGTAAATGTTAAATCATCAAGAACTGCTCAAGGTTGTCATCGATTGTATTCATTTGCTATAAAGAAATGATAAAGGTTATTTGATGATCCCCCTCTCAATCCGTATTCATTATTTTGTTGGGTTCATTGATTTCCTTTTACTAAGAATCCTCTTGTTATTCAATCATATGTTGGCTTTATTCGTAAACTAATGGTTAAATCATCTGTTATTCATGGTATATTATTTACTTGTATGTGATCATCTCTTCAATCAAATAGATAACTTCATCAATATTTTCAGTTGTTAGTTCGAGTTGATCCATAATAATTAACTCCATGGTTTTCATATTGAGAGAAATCTTTTATAATTCATCATGTAGTTTCTCCTAAGTTTGTTCTATTATCAAAATTCATCATCAAAATTAATCAACTATCATAAATAGGGTAATTGATGCCATTTCGATTTCGAAGTAATGTATTGAGGTTTGCTTCTGTTATTTCTGCTGTTGCAAGTAGTGTGTTGTTTGTAATTATTTCATTATTTACAGGTGTTACTCATGTAAATACTATTGATGGATTTATTGTATCTATAGTAAATTCATTATAAGCAGAGAAATTACTTATATTATCCAAATAATCTACAGCTGCAATTCTAAGGAAATATTTATTGTCATTTAAATTATTTATATATTCTCCTGTTATTGTTGTTGATCATGATAAAATTATGTTTGTAAATTCTGTATCTGTACTTATTTGATATATGTAACCACTTAGTCAGATTCCTGTATCTATACTTGTTGTCCATATTATATTTATTCAACTTGTATTGGTTATTGTTTTGTTGTTTGGATATAGTATTGTTGGAGTTGATGGTGTATCATATTCTTGAGTAAATGTAGTATCTACATAGAATGGCCAAACTGCACTATAAAGAGAATATTTTAGAGCATTATCAAAAGCTTTAACTCTCCAATAATATGATCCTTCTTTGAGTGCAACTGTTTTGGTCGTTGTATATCCTGTGCTACGATAAAGTATTGTTGAAAAATTACTTCCTGTGCTAATTTCTAATACATATCAGCTCATTCCTATTCCTTCATCAGTACTTGCAGACCATTCAAAATCTATATTTGCTGTTACAAAGTTAGCGTAGCCTGTATATCCTTGCAATGGTTGAATTGGAAGAGGTGTTGTTGGTGGAGCTGAATCTACGAAAGTTACTGGTTGATAGTGAGTTGGATTGTTTGTTCCTGTTCGTATTTGTACTATAATGTTTTTTGCTCCGTCAGTTGATGATGATAGTGTAATAGGTATTGAAGTACTATCTGTAAAGGATCATGAAGGATTTGTTGTTAAATTTCAGCTTATACTATAATTGAGTATTCCTTGTCATGAAAGAATAATAGTTCTTGAAATGTCGCTACTGTCACTAATAGGTTTATCTATTTCTACTTGTATTCTTGTTGGAATTGTTGTTGATCAAATGAAATAATCTGGATTCCAATCTAGTCCAGTAGTTCAGTAATAAATGAGAGTAGATCAACTTCGTCTTACTGGTTGTGTTTGAGTTGGAATATTTTTTCCAAAAGAGGTTGTCATTGTATCTGAATAAATCCATGTTACTATTGGTCAGCGAGTTATATTTCACCAAGGTCGTAAATACCTGTTTCCTAAAATATTTATAGAGCTATTAAATAATTCATTTGTGTTTGTATTTGTTTTTTGTCCTCCGATCCATCATAAGTAAGAAAATTCACTTCATCCTTGTGATGCATTATTTGGTATTGTTATTCATGTAGCTACATTATAATATTTGAAAAAACTGTTGCTTGTTGTATATAAATCCATTGATCAGTTATTAATGAAGCTTACATTTGATAAAACATCAAATGTTCCTGCTGCTCAATCTGTTGAGGATATTCAATAAGCTCTGTTGTTAGCAAATACGGAATTAGATATTACATTTCTATTGTGAGACGAACTGAATCATATTCAACTATCGTTGTTAAAACTTAACATGTTGTTGAACGTGTTATATCATGGTCAACGTATATGTATACCATGATAGTTGTTATGCATAATTATATTGTTAAATGTATTATAGTTTCCTCATCAATAGATATAGCTACAATAAGTGTTTTTATAACATATTATGTTTTCTAAAGAGTTATAACTAGAATTTGAATAAAAATAAATACTATTTCATCATCACATTGTTTCCAATCCATATAATGAATTGTTGTTAGCTCCTATTGTATAGATGTTTGCATTGTTTCTTGTGTGAGTTATTCCGTTTTTGTCTATTTCACCATTTAGAAAAAGATTTTCGATAATGTTGTTGTTTGTCATTATCAATGAAATGAGGCTTGGTAATCTTTTAGAGCTTACTATTCTCACTTTGCTTGTATTTTCTTGTTTGGCTACTACTGTGCATCATCTTTCAAAAGAAATACTGTCATTAATATTATATGTTCATTCTTTTAGTATATATATACTGTTTTCATTTAAATGTCAAAAGAAAAAATCTTGTGTTCCTTCTGGTTCTAATACAAATACTCTTGTTTCTCCTGTATTTGTACATCAATAACTATTTCGGTTTTTTGTATAATAATTTTGTGGAGAAAAATATTTAGTAATAATTATTTCATTCTGATTTTTGATATTAGAAATCATACCTCCAATTATGATCCAATCCGATTCTTTGTTTGTTGTATCTATTGTTTTTATTCTTGTAAATATTTCTTGATATCATGAAAGTCATGTTATTTGAATTGTATTGTATTCAGTAAATCAAGTTTGAATAAGGATTGAAAAAGAATTATCTAGAGATATTTCGTAATAATATCAAGATATTTCGCTGCCATTATCATATCATTTATTCCAAAAAATTTCTATAATATCATTATTTGAAGATACTCGAGAAATATTTCATGTAGTTGGTTTTGTAGGATTATTATTGTCTAAATATGTTTTTATATGGCTGTGATTTTTGTTTCATGACGTTGTTCGTGTTTGTATGATAATATTTCTCATTCATTCTGTAGATCATGAAAGCGTTACGTTGATACCTGTTTCATTATTTAATATTCAGCTATATGTTTGAGTAATATCTCATGTGATAATATAACTTACTGTTCATGGATATTGAATAGTTATTGTTCTAGCAGTATCTGCTGTAGATGTATATAATTTATCTATACTTGTAGTAACATCTATTTTAGTGGTTTTTGTACCAATAAATTTTGTAGGATTTCGTTCTATTATTTCTGTTCATGTTAATGTTTGTAATGTTGTTCATGAATAATAGAGGATAGGTTTTTGTAGTAATATGTTTTGCCCCAAAGAGAATTCTATGTTGTCTCATGTTGTTGTTCGTGTAGTGTTGCGTCCACGGAAGATGTTTGTTCGAGGAGACAAATATTTGTTATTATCGTTATTTACGACGTTTATCATATCGTTCCAAGAGATATCTTTACTTGTTCTTAATTGTATATTCCCTGTAGATAATCATATGTTAAGCAATTCATTACCTCCTATTAGGAAATTTGTTGTTTGAATTTTATGTGTTTCTATGTTGTCATAAAATTTTGTTGTTGTTGTGTCTGTAAAAATATCTGCACCAACATTGTTTATAGCAATAATATCACTTAAAATATTATTATTGCTTGTTACTATTATTCCATATTGTTCATTATTATTAACAATGCAATTGTTTACTGTATTGTAATCACTTCATAATCGTATACCAAAGTTTCCATTGTTGTTTACAATACAATTATTTATTGTGTTATAAGAGGAATTTGTTCTTACCAATATTCAATATATTCAGTTTGAAACAACATTGTTATTATTAAAAACATTTACATTATTGATGATGTTGTTATTTGATCAGTTTTCTAAAACAATTGCATTGTATGAATTATTATACATATTTATGTGTTCTATTGTATTTCCATCTGCATTGTTGAGTTGGATTCCATATACATTGTTTCAGATGTTGTAAATGTTTGTGTTTTTTATTTTGTTGTTGGTACTGTTTATTATTTGAATATTTGCCGAATATGTGTTTTTTACTGTAGTATTAAATATACTGTTGCTGGAAACAGAAGATGCTATTATTCAATAATTATTAACACTATGAGTTCATCAAATACCATTATTTGTTCAATCAACTATTATGTTATCTATGATTCTTTTATTTCCATTTATTGCAATCATGTTGGTTAGAATTGCGTTACTATACAATTCAACTTTTCATAAAATATTATCTTTTGTTCCTTTTCCCACCAAAGCGCTACATTCTCCATTAAATGTTACCGTGTTTCCTAAAATATGGATCCCTTCTTCCAATACATAAATTGTATTTTCATTTAGTGTTGTATAAGGAAATATATTATTTCCTAGATTTTGATAATTAGGAACTTTTATTATTTGTATTTGACTTGGATCACATTGAGAGCTCCATGTTCTTGTAAATATATTCCCTGATCCAAAGTAAAAGTCTGTTACTAAGTTTTCTATTTCCTCACTTATTGTGAAAGAAAGATTTTCGTTCCAGCTTGATTCGTATCCTACATTATCTATAGCTTTTATTCTTACGTAATATTGTGTTGTTTCTTGTAGTCATTCTATCGTTGTTGTTGTTTGTTGTGTTGTCCCATATTGCTGTATATTTGAAAAATCTGAAGCAGTACTTATTTGATATATATATCAACTTATGCCTGCTCAACTGTCTATACTAGGACTTCGTTCTATTGTTATTCCTGTTGTTGCTGTTATATTTTTTACAAATACATTTTGTGGTGTTGTAGGAGGGGTTGTATCTATAATTGAAATTGTTTCATAATGAGTTACTCAATTTGTTCACTCTTTTCGTGTTTGTGTTATTATTCTTTTTTTCTCTTCTCCTCATGAAAGAATTATTGGAATATTTTTTGTTGAAGTAATAGTTCCTCACGTTTCTTCACTAATATTTCCTGTAATAGTATAGAAACTATTGTTTCAACTAAGTATTAAAATTCTTTGATTATCTCCCGTTGTGATTTGTTTGTTTATAATATCTGTTATTATTACTTTTTTTGTGTTTGATGCAATAAATTCATCTGTTGATGTATTTGTAAATTGAAGAGAATATCTTGTTAGACTTGTTCCTGATCGTTTTATTGGTTGTTCTTTTGTTGGAATGTTTTTTCCAAAAGAGAATGTTCAAGAGATAAAATCTCGGTTGGTATTACGTCAATAAATAGGATTCGTCCAGTTGTATAGATTTATTCCTGATTGATTTTTTATATTGATTTTTTCATTATAAGAATTGTTATTATCATAAATAATATATCCAGAAGATATTCCAATTCCTAATAACTCATTTCATCCAGTTGTTAATGTATTATTTTCTATTGTGTTTGTTTTGAGATATCCATAATATTTAAATATTCCAGCTCTAGTGTCTCTAAAGATGTCTTTATTTTGATTTCAAAGTATGCTTGTATTCATTGTTGTTATATAGGAGTTTCAATTCATTTCGACTCATCTTAATGCATTTTGACTTATGATAGAGTTAAATAAATAATTATATCAAACTTCATTTGCAGATATTCCAATGTTATTGTTATGAAAAATACTATTATTAAAAATATTATATGAACTTGATCATAAATACATTCAATAATTTGTATTATTGAAAAACTTGCTGTTATTGTATGTATTTGTATTAGAATAGTTTAGCCTCATACCAATTGTATTGTTGAATGTTTGTATGTTTTCTATTTGATTGTTTATAGAAGATTCCAAATAAAATCAATAATTATTTTTATATGTGTTAACATTGTTAATTATTCAATAATTATTTCCGTTATAATATATTCCGTAAGTTCAAAATAACGATACGGAAAAATTATTTAACGTTGTTGATGTTGTTTGGTTTCGGTTTATTCCATTACTATTTATTGTATGACTTCCTCCCAATCAATTTTTTGTCCCATCTAATTGAAGATTATCAACAATAATGTTGTTTTTTTGGTATGCGTAAATAGCATTTGTCAATTGTGTATTTGAATATAAGGTTGTTTTCTGTTCTCCTTGATAAGGGTTTTCTCAAACCAAGGCGATACAATTTCCATTGAAAGTGATTTGATTATTTGCAATATGAGTACCTTCTTGAAGAATATAAATTTTATTTGATCATAAACTTGTGTATGGAAAATATCCATATCCAGAATAATTATATACGTAAACAATACCTATATCTCCTGTGTTACAATTGTTTGCTTGTCGATTTTCTGTAAATTTACTTCCACTACCAAAATAGTATTCTATGATATTATCTTGAACGTTGATTTGTATACTGTTTCCTGTTGTTGTATTACCAGCATTATCAATAGACAGAATTCTTAATTGATATATTCCTGTGTTTATAAAACTTTCTGTGTAGTCGGTATATGTTGTTGAAAATTGTTTTTCTACTGAAGAAAAATTATCTTTACTTATTTGAAGTACATACCCACTTAATCCTGTTATTGTATCTAGAGATGTTGTCCATTTAATTGAAGTATTTCCAAGGAAAATATTACTATTGTTTCATGGTGAGTAAATATTCGCTTGTGTAGGTCACTGTGTATCTATAATAAATACAATAGTATCATTTACATATCCTGTATCTGTTCCGTTAGTAAACATTGCATATACTGTTTTTGTTCCTGTTCATTCAGTTAATTCTCGATTATATGTTGGATTATATGCTATCCAAGATGCTGATTCAACGTCTCCTGTAGAATGTCAAAATTTCATATGAGTTGCTCATTGGACGTTCATATGTAAGGTTACATTTCTCGATAATGTGCTTGTTTCATCGTTATTGATAACAAAATTTCCTGTTGTAGTACCTATGGTAAAATAGGTAAAGTGTGTTGTTTCTATTATTGTGTATTTTTGTCCGCTATATGTTGTTACTTCTCCTGTTCAAAAATAATTCCATTGTGTTCCGTTTTGAGAATAATAAACGTCCATTATTGTGTTTAGATCTCTTGTTGGGCTTGGAATATATATTTTTACTTTTGTTGGATCATCTGATTGATTTACAAAATCTATTTTTTGTCCTGATAATCATGCAAAAATTACAGCATCTTTTGTATTATTTATTAAGCTGAATGCACTTGTTTGATTTTGTATTGTTGGTGCTTCAATTGTTCCTGTAAATGCTATATTATTTGTTTTTACTTTGAAACATCATGGAAATTCTATTTGTATAGTTTCTTCTATAGTTGTTCATGAAGAGAAAATTTGTACAGGAATATCTGGACAGATGGTGTTTGAATACTTTAAATTTATTGGTTTATATCCCAAGAGTTTGTTGTCTATTAATTCATACTCTTTGTTGGTGAACGCTGTTTGAATAGTTCAGCTATTGCTTGTATTTGGAATAACCACAAATGCTGATGATTGCACAATAAAATTACCTGTACTTGATACAGATTCATTGTATAGTAGATCATATGCAATTATTCTTCGCGTATAGGTATCTTCTGTTAGTCAAGATACCATAATTCATGTGTTTACTGTTGTTCAACTTAATACTTTTTGATTGTTTGAATTGTATATTTCATAGAGATATCCAGACATACCAATTCCATTTTCATCAGTACCAGACCATGTTAATATAATTTGTTCTTCTTCATCAAATGCAGAATTGTTTTCTGGTCAAATCAATTCTATACTTGGAGTTTGTTTGTCGATATTGATGACAAGAGATGTATTTATAGATTCATTATTATCAAGATTATCAATAGAATAGTATTTGATTTGTTTGCTTGTTATGCTATTAGATGCTCATGTAATTACTATATTTGTTCATGTAATATTAGGCATACATGTTCATCCTGAAGTTGTTATACAATAGTACGTGTTAGCTACTCATGTTCAAAGATCTGTAGGAAATAGTGTAATAGTTTGATCACCACTTGATCGTGTAATAGAATTATCTGTAGTAACTGGAGCTGCATTATCAACCATAAAAGATACAGTATCAGAAATTCAATACACAGTAATTAACTCATTTAATCATTCTGTATTGTTTTCTTCTGTATAAGCAGAGAAAACTTCTATTTCAGTATAACATATTTCTCCGTGGTTACAAAATTCATTAGAATAGAAAGATATAGGAATATTACATAATCTAGGTTCTTGTACAATGATTTGATTTGCATATTTATATACATTGAAGAAACATCATCAATCTATTCTGTTTTCATCTATAATATTCAAATCCAATCTTTCTCAATAACCATATCGTTCTTTAAAATCTATTTTGTTTGTTATTGTACTTCTAGTGGCTCTGTCTAGTTCTATTGTATCAGTAATATGATTTGTAATATTTCATAATGTATCTCTGAACAACATATAAACTGTTTTGATTCAGTCATCACCTGATAATTGGAGAGCTAATGATTCAGAACATCTTTGTCGGTTAGATATTGGATCTCCTATTCGTATCCCATCTCCATCTCGACCGCCTCCATTTCCATAAGCTACTTCTACTTCACTTATTCCTAAATCAGTTGGACATTGAATAGTTAATTCTACATTTTTTGTGTTTGTTTTTTCTGCATTATTGTTAATAGAAAAAGATCATCCTGTTGGAGCTTGTTTGTCTATATTGATGACAGGAGATGTTTTGATAGATTCGTCGGTGTTAAGATTATCGGTAGAATAGTACCTGATTTGTTTGCTCGTTATTTCATTATTGTTTCCTGTTATGAGAATAGACGTACCTAATATGTTAGGGATACAAGTTCATCATGATGTTGTTATACAATAATATGTATTAGCTAAACCAGCTCAAGCATCGTTAGCTGATAAACTTATTATTTGGTCTGTTTTTGTTCGAGTACTTGTAGCATTGTCTGTTGTGGTTGGAGGAGTATTGTCATAAGTATATGTTTTAGATAAGGATGTTCCCGTTGTTCATAAGTTATCTTTTGCTCTTATAAGGATTTGGAGATTGTTTGTTGGGGAAATGTTTGTTATTTGGCAGAATCATCATGCAAAAGAAGCAGCAGATCGTGATGTTCCATTGTTTAGTGAATATTCACATGTATTTGTATTGATGTTTGATCAAGCATCTGTTGCTGTTGCTTGTATACTTATTGTTCATTTGAAATATGCGTTGTTGTGTGTTGTACCTGCATAAATATCTGGTGTTCCTATAGTAGGAGCTGTGTTATCATAAATGAAATCACTTTGATTGCTTATACCTGTATTGTTTGCTTGATCTTTTACTAAAAATTTTATGTTGAAGTTAATATTAGGATTTATTCATGATACAATACAATATGTAGGCGTTTGGCTAACTGAAAATGTTTGCCATGTAGTATTGTTCATATTTCTCATACAACTTCATTCTAATATTCACGCTCATATATCTGATATAGATGATCTCAAATTTATTGTTCATTTGTAATAATTACCAAAATATGTTCCTAAATATATTGCTGGAGCAGAAACTGCAGGATCTGATTTATCTATTCTATAATTTTGCTTTTTTGTGGTTTCAGTGTTTCATAAATTATCTGTAGAATAATAACAAAGAGTTTGTTGATTTACTTCTCATATATTTGCTGTAATTGATATAGCTGAAGAATATTTAGAGTATCACCCTGCTGTACATGTTTGATCATATCAAGCTATTGTTTTGTAAAATGTAGTTACTCATCAAACCCCTGCATCTGTTCAATTAAGCGTTGTAGATATATTTGTGTTTCTTCGATTACTATTTGTATCTGATATAGTTGATGTAGGCGCTAAATTATCTAATGTATATGTTTTTGTAGTAACTGCTGTGAGATTACAGTTGTTTAATGCATCACAAGAAATAGTTTTGAGAGTAGTAGTAGAAGAAAAAGATTGATTAGACCAAATAGGAGAACTAGGACTAGGATCTACTCAACCAGTAGTGTATCTAATTTGTGTTCATCCTTCTCATACCGTACAATTAACAGTTATTGATCAAGAAAAATAAGCACTATCAGTACAGGTTGGTGCAGATGTAGGAGCAGTAGTATCGATACCATTCCAAGATGCAGTAATATTTACTGTAGAATTTTCATTATCTTTGAGTTGGATTACACAAGAATCAGATCAAGCATGTGAAGTGTTTGGAGTATAGGTAATATTATCACCAACAACAGAACAAGTACCTTTGGTTCATTGAGTAACAATAGTATTATATGTAATACTAGAATTTCCACAAAAACCTTCTGTAGCAGAAGAAAGTGTCTTCCAGTTAACAGTTCTAGGAGTATTACCTACAGAAGAATGTCCAACAAAATTATTAGCAGTAGGAGCTACATTGGTAAAAGTATATATAGCATTTTTAGAAGAAGAATTTCCCAAAGAATCTCTAACATAAGCAGTTCTATTTTGAGTTCAAGGTTGTTGAGCAGTGATAGATGTAGAAGTAGTTGTGTTCCAAGTTGATCAATTAAAACTATAAGGAGACGAATGTAATCAAGCTCCTGCATCACTAGCAGATGTTATAGATAACGTACCAGCGGTACATTCTGGTCAAAAATTACTTAAAAAAGTAAACGTAGGAACTTGTTTATCTATTCTAATTTGAGCAGATGTTTTGATAGATTCAGCATTACCAGCAGTATCAGTACTATAATACCTTACATATTGAGAAGAACAAGTAGAACCAGCAGTACAAGTTACATTGGCTGTAGTACCTATAGTAGTAGGAGAACAAGAAGATGTTCCTATACAATATCTAGTAGTACTTGTTTCATTTGGAGTAAGTGTTACAGAAAAATCTGAACTTCTTCGAGTGCTATTTGCATTGTCTGTTGTGGTAGGAGCAATTGTATCTAGAATAATATTTTTGGTTGTATCAGAGGTAGTATTGTTTCATCCATCACGGAACCTCATATAAACAGTTTTGGGTCAATCAGTAGAAGTAAGCGTATGAGAAATAGAGCTAGTACAAGAAGTTCGATTGGTAGGAGAAGCTGAATTTCCATAGGCTACTTGTATAGGAGTCCAAGCGTCTGTAGGACAGGTAACATTTAAAGTAACAGCAGTAGATTTTGTATGTGTAGCACCTCAATTGATAGTAAAAGACCCTCAAGAAGGAGCGTTAGTATCTTTTGTATAGATTCTGGATGTGATAGAGGATGTGTTACAATTATTTAAAGCATCACAAGAAATAGCTTTAAGAGTAGTAGTAGAAGAAAAAGATTGATTAGACCAAATAGATGAAGAGGCTATTGGATTTGATCCATTGGTTGTATATTTCACTACAGTTCATCAAGCTCAAGCAGTACAAGTAACGGCTAGCGAACTAGAAAAATAGGCATTGGCTGTACAAGAAGGAGCGCCTGTAGGAGCAGTAGTATCTCTTGTAAAAGAATAACTAGCAGTATTAGTTCTTCATGCTGAATCTCATACACATAAATATAATGTTTGTGTTCACTCACTAGTTTTTGTTATTGTTGATCCGTTGCTATAAGATGTACCATTGCTCAAACAATCTGCCGCACTTATCCAACTATATTTTGAATATGCTAAACTTAAATTGTCTGCTCAATACAAAGTTATTGTGATATTTGATGAAAAAGATCATCATGCTGGTGATGCACTAACAGTTGGATTTGTTTTATCTAATTTATAAGTTCAGTTCCAAGTTTTTGTATTTCAAGCGGAATCATTGGCACAAAGATACAAAGTATGGCTTCAATCAGTACTTTGTGTGATAATATTTCAATTAGTAAAATTAGTTCAATTTCGACAATCGGAATTGTTCCACCTATATTTAGATATATTGAGATTGGTATCAGAAACAGAAAGAGTGATAGAAATATTTGAAGTTTTCCAAGAGGTAGAACTATTGTTTGCTGATAGGGTAGGAGCTGTTTTATCAATGTTTGTAACACTAGCAGCAATAGCAAAACTATTATCAGCCCGATCTTTTATTGTAAAATTATAAGTTCAATTTCAAGTTACTTCATAATCTATACTATTAGCTGTTTCTTTTCATTGTAATAGATCTTGAATAGATGGTTCATTACCATCTACTACTTCAAATCTTGGTCTGTATCGATATTGTCTTTCAGTTGTAGAAGTAGAATAATATAAGTATGTTCTGTGTCTAGATAATGTTGCTGTTGATGTTCGTTTAAAATCTGTCATATTAGCAACTTTATCTCAATATATATTGTATATACCAGATTCTGGATCTGAAGATGTGCTAGAATATGTATAAGGATGTATATGTCAAACCAACAATAATCGATTATCTTTTATTTGAGGAACATCACTAACCAAAAAACTCCTAAAATATGGGTTTGTATTTACTGTTCAGTTTAGATTGTTTACATGTGATCACAATGTACCAAAATATGTTCTTCAATTACCTGTGTTTTCTCTTCTTATCCAGACAACAGAACGATATTTTTTTGTTTTATCTATACTAAATGTATCAGAATTCCATCATCAATCAGCATCACTTGTTGAATCATTTTGTTCTGACGCCCAAACTTTGTCTACAATATTTCGTGGATTTTCTTTTAAAATAATTTTATTTTCAGTAGTTGATCAATTTAGTCAGAATCATGGTTGAGATCAATTTGTTCAAATAACTCGTGTATTTGGATTGATTAATGTAGGTAATACTCATCAAGTAATAATATTATTATTTGGTAGTTGTATTGATTTTACTCAAAAATTGTCTGTGGGATTTACAGTTATATTTACATTTGTGTTTGTTATTGTGTTTGGATCCAATGTATATGTTCATGATGGGTTTGTTGTGTCTTTTATGTATTTATATGCGTTTATTATACTCAAATTTCAAGCAGCATCGCATACTGCAACTTTGAGATCTGTTGTGGCAGAGAAGGATCTGTTTGACCAAGTTGAAGAGCTACAAGTAGGGTTTGTTCAGTTTGTAGTGAATTTTATAGTTCATTCACTAGTAGAACATGAAACACTTAGTGATGTTGAAGAGGAATGTCTACTTGTAGTACATGTTGGTGGGCTTGGAGAAATAGTGTCTATAGAAAATGACCTACTAACTGTTGATGATGTATTACCAACATTGTCTATACTATATGATTCTATCGTACATTTGTTTGTTCATTGAGTAGAACAATAAGAAGATTGGTTTATCGTTATAGTAGAATTACAAGTTCTGCTTGTCCATCATAATGATTGGGTTCAGTTATCTAATATTCTATATCTACATGTTCATATTCAACTTCTTGCGTCTGTATCAGAAATTGAAACATTGAAAGATCAATTTTGTCGACTTCATGCTGATGGTGATGTTATTGTTGAAGTAGGGTTTGTTTTATCTATTTTTATCCAAATTCAAAGATTCGTATATCAAACTCAATTCATTGCTGCGTCATACAAATAAGTATTTAGTCTATAATCGCCTTCTGATATAGTAGATTTTATTGAGGATTTTCGTTTTCTTGTGAGGTCATTGTCTGTACAACTTCAATCTGAATCAATACAATCTGAACTATAGATATCTATATGATTGTCATCAACAAATCATCATCGATCTGTATGACTATTGTTTGTATTGTATGATTTTATTTCGTTTGGTGCTCATCAGCAACCATTTGGAGAACATCATCAGCTATTAAATCAGAAATATTGTCTGTATACTTTTATATTATCAGAATGTGTTATATCTATCCATAATTCTGATCATGCTTTAAACCAATAATCACTTCAATTTACATGTGAGTGTCATGAAATATTTGAATATCAAACATATGTAGGAGCTGTGGTATCTAAAATAATAGGTTGAGATATATCAGAGGTAGTATTGTTTCATCCATCACGAAACCTCATATAAACAGTTTTGGATCAGTTAGTAGAAGTAAGCGTGTGAGAAATAGAGCTAGTACAAGAAGTTCGATTGGTAGGAGAAGCTGAATTACCATAAGCTACTTGAATAGGAGTCCAAGCGTCTGTAGGACAGTTAATATTTAAAGTAACAGCAGTAGATTTTGTATGTGTAGCACCTCAATTGATAGTAAAAGACCCTCAAGAAGGAGCAGTTCTATCGATACCAGCGATAGCATTAGAAAGAGAATATCTAATATTACCTGCAGCATCAACCGCTCTATAACATACATATTTACCGTTATCAGCCTCAGAAGAGAATGTAGTAGAAGAATAAGTAACGAAAGTTCTAGTTCAATTACAAGTAGTGCTAGTAGATCAAGCGGTCATAGTAAGAGTACCTTCGTTGGTGCTAGCTGTTATGGTTTTGAAAGTAGCGGGTGATGTAGAAGGGTTGTTGATTGTTATAGTAGGAAGTGTTGTATCAACAGTAAAGCTTCTACAAGTAGATAAATCAGAAGTATTTCATAAATTATCTTTTCCTTGAACCCTCCAAGAGTATGATGATCAATTTGATAATGTTGATGTTGTAAAACTTTCAGTAGTTACCCAATTTACATTAGGAGTTGTGGAACAGTTTGTTGAATAATAAAATAAAACAGTATATCAATCCATACTACTACATCAAAGGTTGTTTGAATTTCGCGTTAATGTTGGTTTTGTTGTGTTTACGTATCACCCTGCAGATGGGTATGTTGGTGATGGAGCTGATTGTCAATTATCTATATTAAAATTATTACTGGTTTTTATTGTTTCTGAATTTCCTAATCTATCAACTCATTTGTAACAAACTTTTTTGGTTCATTCAAATCAACTTGGCATTGCCACTCAAACACCATTTCATGGTGATGTTGAAGATAGTCAAGAATCTGTACATCGCATTCATCAATCTATTGTTTTGTAATAAACAGTGGTACATCATACTCAAGCATCACTACATCAAAAAGAAAAAGCCATTCATTTAGAACAAGTTGATCAGTTTGGGGATATAGAAGAAGTAGGAGCAGTGGCATCATAATAATATGTATCATTTGATCAATATTGATAAGTCGTTGTGTTTAAAGTTCATATATCTCAATCTCATAATTGTATTGGTTCTCTTGGATCTATTGGATCAAATCAAGAACTTTCTGTCAAACGAAATTGGATGCTAAATCAATATGTGTTTGATCGACCCCATCCACATTCTCAATTCATTCCCATTATTGTTGTTTGCCAAATTCATCAATTTATTCTTGCATGACATGCTAGAGGGTTTAATGACAAAAAGTTTTCTGTAACTTGTATGCTTCATTTAAAATAATTTCAATAATGTGTTCCAGCTGATATGTATGAAAAATGATTTGTTTCTAGATCTATAATTGTTTTTCAATCTTTTTCTATTACATCAAAAAATCATAAATACTCCCAATCCTCTCAATCCTGAGAGGTATATATAGGTATCATATCTCAAGATTTATATCAAGTTAGCTCCATTTCTATTTTTGCATCTACAGCATTGTCTTCAATGTCTTTTAGTTGAATTTCTTCTGTCAATGAACCTACTTTAAAAGAAACCGCACTTTGTATATTTGATCAAGAATATTTAAATCAGACTTGATTTGTTTTTTTGGGAGCTAGAACTACTCATGTATATTTTTGACCATGTTTGTTTTTGAATATTGTTCATTCTGGAATTTCTACTTTGATTTTTTCGTCTACAGATTCTAATATCGTTGGTACAATCAGTTTTCATTCACTTTCTGATAAATCCAAAGAAGATTTACCCCTATATTTATTTTCTTCTTTATCAAAAAGTTTCCAAACCAACTCTGGTTCTACTACTTCTTTTTGTGATTTGAGTTTTACTGGATGGTTGGTTGCTGAAAATTCTTTTTTGACTCTAGTGTCTTTTTTTTGTGTTATTTCTGTTTCTTTTACTTTTTTTTCTAATAAAGCCAATATTTTTTCTTGTTCTTTGTTTATTGTTTTTTCTTCTTTTATATTATCTTTTTCTGTTTTTTTTGATATTTCATTATTTATTTCTCATGTTGTGTCTATTTCATATTCTTCCAACTTAATATTTTCTGATGTGTTTCATGATTCAGATTGATTTTCTAGAATAGAATCAGATTTTTGATTGATGGGGTATTCAGATTCAATATCTGTTTTATAAAAATTTGAATTTATTATTGTATTGTCAAAATCGTCCATATATATAGCGAATCTTGTTTGGTCATAATTTTTGATATTATTGATTATATTTCCGGTTGTTGATATATATATTCAATAATTGTTTCCTGTATGTGTTGATCAAGATCAATCTAATTTTCATTCCAATATAATATTTTCTATTATATTGTTTGTTCAAGATACTATTTTGATTGTTGCGCCTAGATATTTTGTTGTGTAAAATGTGGTTGTTCAAGATAAACCAATGATTGCTGTACAATTTTCTGTTATATTTATCATGTAATCCAAAATATAATCACCAGAATTTAATACATAAATAGTGTTTCAAGAAATATTTTCTGGTATGCTGTTTATTCATCAGTTTATATAAACTATGTCTGAATTTGAATAAGAACAGATATCTTCATTTAAATAACTGTTTTCTCACGAATAATATTGTTCAATTATATGTTTTAATGTGTCTTCTAATATTTGATTTGTTTGTTTTTTGTTTCATGAATTTTGGCTTTTTCAATTTGATTGTCAACTTCAAATTAGGTTGTTTATTCAGGTTAGATATATGTCTCAAGTTAGTTTATTGTCTCATGTTGATATATTTTCTTTAATTTTTTCTTCTTTTATGGTTTTGTTATTGTTTCACTTTGTTTGATTTTGTCATTCGTTGGTTTTTTCTTTATCTTGTCATCATCAATTGTCTTTTTTTTCTAAATTTTCCTGAATTTTTCTGAAAAAATCAAAAATTGATGTTGTTTCTTGTTTTATATCTTCTGATTTATTTTGTTTTGTTTTTTTGTCTTCTTCTGAAGTGTTGTTTTGAATTAAAGGCAATATACCCCAACTTTCCAATTCTTGACTTAGATTCTGTGGCGTGTTTTCTTCTTGTGCTTGAATTTTTAGGAAAAGAAAATCTGATTTAAATATCGTATATAAAAAAAATAGCAATGAACATAAAAATATTCACAACAAAAATCTTGAACTTATTTTGGTTTTTATCCGCTTATCATGCCTCATAAACAACATTCACGGTTTAACTAAAAATTGATAACCTTTATATATCAAAAATGACCATAAAAACAATGTTTTAGGATAAAAAAAACCCCACTTTTTTGGGGTTTGTTATATAATCATTTTAGACATACTATCTGTTTTTGTCCAAATTTGTCAATGTTATTGCTTTTTTTGTAAAATATTGTTTATTATTTCTGGTTCTATAACGTCTTGGATATATCTTTCTATAGGTCTTGCTCAATATTGAGGATCATATATTTTATCTATTATTTCCAAGATTTTTTTATCGTTATATTTTGGGATTTTTATGTCTGGTTGATTTTTCCAAGCAGCAAGGAATTCATTTAATCTGATTTTCATGATATTGGTAAGCATTTCTTTGTTTAGGTGTTTGAATACTATTTTGTAATCAATTCTGTTTATTAGTTCTGGAGAGAGATAGTTTTTTAGTTCTTCTAGTACTCTAGTTTTGATATCTTGGAAACGTTGTTCGTCTATTTCAGTAATTGTGCCTCAGGCAGAGAATCCAATTTTTGTTTGTTTTTTACTAAATTCTTCAGATCAAATATTTGAAGTCATTATAATAATTGTACTTTTGAAATCTATTATTCTTCATTTACTATCTTTGAGGGATCATTCATCTAAAATTTGAAGAAGAATATTTAATACGTCTGGAGATGCTTTTTCTATTTCATCAAATAGGATTACTGAGTATGGTTTTCTTCTTATACTTTCTGTAAGATTTCAACCTTCGTCATAACCAACATATCAAGCAGGGGATCAAATCAGTTTTGAAACAGAATATTTTTCCATAAATTCGGACATGTCGAATCTGATTAAAGCTTGTTCATCTCCAAAATATTCTTTTGCAATAAGTTTTGCCAAAAACGTTTTACCGACACCACTTGGTCAAAGAAATAAAAATGATCCCATAGGTTTCGTTTTTTGGACAACAGAAAGTCTACTTCTTGTAAGAGTTTTTACAATTGATTCAACCGCTTCGTTTTGTCAAACAATATGTGTTTTTAAAATAAAATCTAGTCTTTTTAATTTATCGATTTCAGATTCGTTTACTATATTTGATGGGATTCCCAATTTTTCAGATAAAACAATTCAGATATCTTCTTTTTTGATAGAAGGTCTGAGATGTGTAGGTATGTTTTTTTGTGTTCTCATAATTAACATTTGTTTTTTTATTTCTTCTTCTTGTTCTTTGAATGCAGCAGCTCAAAAATAATCTTGTTTTTCTATAGCAGATTCAATTTTTTTTTCTATTTCTTGAATAGCTTCTTCTTGTTTTTTATATTCGTCGTCATGTTCTAACTTACCGGTCATTGTAGATTTTTTTGCACATGCTTCGTCTATAAGATCAAGTGCTTTATCTGGTAAATGTTTGTTGAGGATATATCTTTTGCTGAGATTTATTGCATAATCAAAACACTCATCCTCTATATGTACTCCATGAAAATCTTCGTAAGTTTGCTGAAGTCACAAAAGAATTCATTTTGTATCTTGATTGTTTGGTTCGTTTATAATAACTTCTTGAAATCTTCTTTTGAGAGCAGCATCTTTTTCTATATGTTTTTGAAATTCGTTGAAAGTTGTCGCTCAGATAAGTTTGATTTTTCATCTAGATAACAATGGTTTTATCATTTGAGCGGCATCGTTGTTTTCTTGTCAACCCGCACCTATTATAGTATGAATTTCATCTATAAATAAAATAATATTGTTTAATGGGTCTGTTGCTTCATCTAAAATAGCTTTCATTCTAGATTCAAATTCTCATCTGTATTTTGTACCAGCAACAACTGTTCACATATCAAGCATAAAAATTCTTTTATTTTTGAGTTTTTCAGGAACATCTCATGCAACTATTTTTTGTGCAAGTCACTCTACAACAGCAGTTTTACCTACTCAAGCTTCTCATATCAAAAGTGGGTTATTTTTGTTTTTTCTCAAAAGAGTATAAATAATCTGATTTATTTCATTGTTTCTTCATATTATAGGATCAATTAAATGATCTTTAACTTCTTTGGTAAGATCTGTACCAAAGTATTCTATTGTCATTTTTTTTTCTTCCTTTTTTGCTGTTTTTGTGTTGTTGTCACCTATAGTTGATTCGTTTTTGTCCATGACTTCTTTGTCAACTTCATCTAGTAACATATCTATTTGTCACATATCATTAAATGTTTTAATATCCATAATTTCTATGTTTTTTGGAGATAAATGTAGTTTATTAAAGATTCTATTTAAAATATCCAAAAAAGCAAATAGTCATTGTTCTATTATTATAGGGTTTTTTGTTATTTTTTTACAGTTTTTAACTAGTTTTTTTATATCTATATTGTTGTCTGTAAGTTGTTTTTTAAAAGTACTAGACAAATTATTTAATGCAATACCTAATAAGTCTATAATTGTTATTTTTCTGTCATTGTTGTTTACATATTCTTTTATTTGTGTTTGAATTTTTTTTGGAAAACTAAGATAATTGTTATTCTTTTCTTTTATTATTTTTGTTTTTTTATTGATTTTTGATGAAATAGCTTTTTCTATATCTGTATTTTCAATAGATAGTAAAGTCAAGAAAAGTTCAAAATACTTAGATTCTTGTATATAAAAATAAATTCAAATAAAAAGATTGTCTCAATTTATTGTTTTTTGTTTTTTTTGTAAAGAAAAGTTGTTTGCATAAAGCAAACTTGTAACAGATTCTTTGCTGAGTATTTTTTGTTGATTTATCATATTTTTGTGTTATTTTTGAATAAATAATTATCGCGAATTTTTATTTTATATTTTTGTATTGTAATTTCAATATTTTTGTTTAATTTTTAGTTGTTAAGCTATTCGGCTTTCTCGCAATAAAAAACAAATAAAATTCATTCATCATCAAGGCAGCCATGTCATTGCGAGCGAAGCGTGGTAATCCAGATTGGAATAACAAATAATCTCCATATTAGTCATGGATTGCTTCGTTAATACTCGCAATGACTGATAGTTATTTGTACTTTTTATTGCTTGGATTATTGAAATCGTTGAGTTATTAGTTAAAACTTATCAATCAATAATACACTTTAAATCTTTACTATAAAAAATGTTTTCTTGGATTAAAAGTCTTTTCTCGCCACGTTTATATCCTATGAATATTGTTTATATTCATAGAAAAAATATTTTGCGTAATATTGAATATCTTCAATCATTGCAATCAAATTCTAAATTATTTCCTGTATTGAAGTCAAATGCTTATGGTCACTGAATCAAACAGATGATAAAGATCTTATCAAAAGTAGATGTGCCTTACGTGGTTGTTGATAGTTATCCAGAATATCAAATAGTGAGAAAGAATTCTGATAAAAAAATTCTAATTATAGGCGAAACTTTGCCAGATAATTATAAAAAATTTGATCTCAAAAGAACTGCTTTTGCTGTTTATAATATAGAAACATTGCAGGCTCTTTGAAAAATTTGAAAAAAGGTTTTTATCCATGTTTTTCTCAATACAGGTATGAATAGAGAAGGCGTTGATCCAGACAATCTTGATTATTTTTTAAATATTTGCCAGCAATATGATACTATAGAAATAGAAGGTGTTATGTCTCATTTGTATTGAGCGGATTGAATTGAACTAATTAGTGATATAGATAAAGAGATTGGCGGTCAAAAAACAAGTGTAGAGAAACAAGTAGATTTATTTAAAAAAATGTATTATCAAATTTTAGAATATTGATATGCTCCGATTTGGAGGCATATTTGAAATAGTGCTTGAATTTTTAAAATAAAGGAAGATTTTTTTAATGCTCGAAGACCTGGTTTGGCGATGTATTGATATAATCCATTGGAAGAGGGTGATGAGTTTTATGATTTAGGAAAAGAACTTCTTCCATCAATGTCTATTGTTTCTAGAGTAGTTTCTTTGCATGAGGTTTGGCCTGGTGAATGAGTAAGTTATAATCATAAACACACTTTTGATCATAGAGAAATTATTGGAACAACTCCGTTTGGTTATGCAGAATGATTGACGAGGTTAGCTTCTGGTAAAATTTCTTTTAGAATAGGTAAAAAATCTGTTAAACAAATTGGAACTATCTGTATGAATTTATGTAGTTTTTTGGCAAACGATCGTGTTGAAATTGGGGATGAGATTGAAATTATTTCTTGTGATTTGAAAAAAGAAAACAATCTTGTTGCTTTGGCAAAAGCTAGTGAAACAATACCTTATGAATCTTTGATTAGATTTGATAGGGGAATGAGAAGAGAAATTGTTTAAAATTAAAAATTATTTTTTTGTGTATTCTTTGTGTCGTGTTTTGAAGGCTTTGTAATATTCTTTAATTTTTTTGTATTGTTCCAAAAGATGTTTGTAAATTTGAATTAATTGTTTTTTGAAAAAATTGTAGATATCATCTTTGGAATCTGCCAAAAAAGAAAATCAGATTATAATTCTTAGAAAAATATCATTTAGTGTTTTTTCTGCTTTTTCTATTTTTTCTATATCTATTTTTTTCATAATATTAAATCTGATAAATTATATTATTTAAGTATTGATTTTTGTTTTTTTATCAAGTGTATTTTTTCTTGATAATTGTTGTCAGATTATTATATTGACCCACTGTGCGTTTGGTTTTATTATTTAAAAATATTTTTATGTTAGAAATTAAAAATCCAATTGATGTTAGAAAATTTGTTACGGATAATATTACTCCATATGAAGGTGATTGATCTTTTTTGGTTTGACCGACAGAAAAAACAAAACAACTTTGGGATGTTTGCAAAAAAGTTTTAAAAGAAGAAAGGGATAATAAATGATGCAGAAGTGTAGATACTCACAATATTTCATCTGTAACTAGTCATGAAGCTTGATATATTCAGAAAGAATTAGAATCAATCGTATGACTTCAGACAGATGAACCATTAAAAAGAGCTATGAAACCATTTGGTGGTTATAGAGTTGTGGAAAATGCAGTAAAAGAAAAATGACTTGAAGTTGATCCAAAAGTTACTGAAATTTTTCACTACGCAAAAAATCATAATGATTCTGTTTTTTCTGCTTATGATACAGAAGTAAGAAAATATCGTTCTTATCATATAGTTACAGGGTTGCCAGATAATTATGCTAGAGGAAGAATTATTGGTGATTATAGAAGATTGGCATTGTATGGTGCTGATTATCTTATTGCTGCAAAAAAAGAAGATAAGGAAAATATTGGCTGAGATATGACTGATGAAAAAGTAAGACTTAGAGAGGAAGTTTCTATGCAAATTCAAGCATTGGAAGATATAAAAGTAATGGCTAATTTTTATTGAATAGATGTATCTAAACCAGCTACTACATCACAGGAGGCTGTGCAATTTGTATATTTTGCATATCTTGCGGCTATCAAAGAACAAGACGGAGCAGCAATGTCTCTTGGTAATGTTTCTTCTTTTTTGGATATTTATATAGAAAAAGATTTGAAATCTGGATTGATAAATGAGGAACAAGCTCAAGAATTTATTGACCATTTTGTGATGAAACTTAGATTGGTTAGACATTTGAGAGCTGGGGCTTATGATGATATTTTTGGTTGAGATCCTACTTGGGTAACAGAAGCTATTGGTTGACAGCTTGTTGATGGTAGAACAAAAATAACAAAAACATCGTTTAGATTTTTGCAAACATTATATAATCTTGGACCATCTCCAGAGCCAAATTTGACAGTTCTTTGGTCTGAAAAATTACCAGAATGATTTAAAAAATTCTGTGCAAAAGTTTCTATAGATACATCTTCTGTACAATATGAAAATGATGATTTGATGAGAGCTTCTCGTGGAACAGATGATTATGGAATTGCTTGTTGTGTATCACATCAAGAACTTTGAAAAAGAATTCAGCATTTTGGTGCTAGATGTAATCTACCAAAATGACTTTTGATGGCTATAAACGCTGGTCATGAAGAACATGAATGAGTTGAAATTTTATCAAATATTCCAGCTATTTGAGATGGTCCACTTAATTATGATGAAGTAATGAAAAATTTTAAAGTGGTTATGGATAATATTGCGAGAGTATATGCAAAAGCAATGTATATAATTCATTATATGCATGATAAATATTATTATGAGAAAGCTCAAATGGCTTTTGTAGATACATATCATGGTATTGATATTGCTTATGGAATTGCTGGGATTTCTATTATAGCAGATTCGTTGTCAGCAATAAAATATGCGAAAGTAACTCCTATAAGAAATGAAAAATGAATCACAGTTGATTTTCTGATTGAATGAGATTTTCCAAAATTTGGAAATGATGATGATAGAGTAGATAGTATTGCAAATGAAATTGTAGAATATTTTTCTAATCAATTGGCAAAACATAGAGCTTATAAATGAGCAAATCCAACACTGTCATTACTTACTATTACATCAAATGTGATGTATGGGAAAGCAACATGAGCCACTCCAGATTGAAGAAAAGAAGGTGATGCTTTTGCTCCAGGGGCAAATCCTATGCATTGACGTGATAGTCATTGAGCGCTTGCTTCTTTAAATTCTGTTGCGAAATTTGATTACAAATATTCTCAGGATGGTATATCAAATACATTTTCTATTGTACCAACTGCGCTTTGAGCTGATCAAGATGAGCAAATTGAAAATTTGGTAAGTATGATGGATGGTTATTTTGGTAAAGATGCGCATCATTTAAATGTAAATGTCTTAAATAGAGATACATTGGTAGATGCTTATGAACATCCAGAAAATTATCCTCAATTAACAATTAGAGTATCATGATATGCGGTGAATTTTGTAAGATTATCTAAAGCTCATCAACAAGAAGTTATTGCAAGAACATTTCATCAAAATATGTAAAAAAGAGTTGTTTAAATATAAATAAAACATCAAGGTTTGTGATCTATATTCTTTTGTTATAAAGCAATAAAAAACAAAGAAATAATTATTGTGTTTTATAAGTATCAAACAAGCAATATATCAACGTTCGCTATTACATTTTTTGAAGTTCTTTCACAATAAAAAACAAACAAAACGCATCAAACATCAAAGCAATATTT
>Ga0334894_1000606_pt1 | contig 39985 bp, 30 predicted proteins | sample GraSluR3_MG_6_FD_207225 | JGI IMG/M metagenome (GOLD analysis project Ga0334894, IMG submission 207225) | Sludge microbial communities from methane-producing bioreactor in Wageningen University, Netherlands - Granular Sludge_12_05 R3 | ecosystem: Engineered > Bioreactor > Anaerobic >...
TTGAGGGCTTCAGAAGGCTCAGCAAAGACTATGAGTCAAAGACTTGCACGAGTGAAACGATGGTTCAACTTGCAATGATTCAAATCATGATGAATAGAGTTAAAAATAAAATTTAAACAGTTTCTAATGATAATAAATAGGGCGTGTTAACACGTTACAAACATACTAAAATTTCAATAAAAACAAGCTAAGTTACCATTAAAAAACGAGTATATATATCTAAATATCAATTACATAGAGCGTATTTTTTTTGCATAGGTATCCCATACCAAGGAGGAGGTATCCATGGGTTTTGTAAAGCACTATTCTTTAGGTATGTAAACAAAGTATGGGATTGGCAGAATGCCATTACCCTATAGCCATAAATCAACAAAGTTTTAAAAAATAATAGTATGCCCTTTATATACTATGTCATCAAATGGCTATTTGTGACAATGTTTTTTGATGAATTTTTATCTTTTTGTGCTGTTTATACTTATTCTAAATAGCGACGGTATTATATCCTATTGAATATCTTTTGTTTAACAACAATTCATCCCTTTACGCTGGCAAGTTTCTATTCTTTAGAATTTTAAAATTTCTACCTATCCAACCAAATAATTAATCCTGCCAGAGGCAGGCATCCAAGCAACTCAATATTAACTACTTTTGGGGCTGTCTATCAGCTCAGCATATGTCATCCCGTGAGTATTATCATCCAATCTATCCAGCCAAATGTATGTCAATCTTTCAGTTGCTCTGCTTAGCATTGAGGGCTTGACTTAGAGTCAAACCCTCAATAAGCATAAGTTAGTGTAAGAGCATTACTGCTCCTCATTACTCAGGTAGAACCTGAACTTAACATGATCCTCGGAGTAGACTAGCATATAGTGAAAGGGGATATCCCCTCCAGTCCAATCGAAAAAATCCTGCTCAATATCATAACCCTCAGCAAATAATGGCTCCTGATCCTTTCGCCATATGGCAATGTATTTGTCATCGTGTACCGTTTTAACTTTAGCAGAATCAATATACCGCGTAAAATCGCTGCTACCGCCACGAAGCATAACTATTTCAAAGATTATTGTGCTGTCGCCTGCCTCAATTGTGTAAGGGCTATATAATCTTGTTGCAAAGTTTTCATTATTAGAATAGACGAAAAGTTCAACATCGTCATCAAAGCAATTATGCACAGACCATTCCATAGTATTCTCCTTATCAAAACAGCCGCTTAAAAAAAATACGAGCACAAGGCTAGAAACCGTAATGGCTAAATGCTGAAGTAATTTGTGTATCTTTTCCATACCTAGAAATAAGTTTTTGTTTCAGTTTCTCATGAGTATTCACATCGCTGGTCATACAATCAAAGATTTGTTTGGGAGTTAAACCTGCATTCTCAACAAGTCGTTTTAGTATGTACGGCCTAAACCACTTCCATTCGGCTTCATACCAATCCCCCGGTAAATTCTGCGTTGCCAGCATCCCGCCAATGTAGTAGCCCCACATCTCGCCGATGCCACAGTAGCCTGCATTAGGGCGGGAGGCATCCCCGTAGGTAGGTTGGTCATAGTATTGAGTGCTTGACTTAAAGTCAAACCCTCAATTTATCCCATTTACCTTTTCTCCTGCAACTTCAACGTAAAACGATACTCTGCATGGCTACCACCGTGTTGAATTTTATTCCTGCCTCCCCAATTATTATAAGCAAAAAAATCGGGTAGAGATTCAAATCCCTCTGCATATTCAAAATCATCCATACTGCGCCATATTGCCACAAATGACTCATATCCTTCAATTTTCAGCTTTGCTGAGTCGATACGCTCAATAAAGTATTTTTCTCCAAAACCACTTCTATCATTTGTTTTTAAGGAAACGAACTTCACATAATCTTCTTTAGGGATGATGTAAGATTCATTCACCTCGCCCTCAAAAGGGTCATTACTCATATAGAGAAACAACTCAATTTCTTTATCCAACTTGTTAAGAAGAGAATACTCCGCAATCACCTCACGTTCACAAGAGGTAATGAAAATTTGCAGAACTACGAGCAATTTAAAACCCAAATTCTGCAAATACCTCTGTAATTTCCTGTTGGCGCCCATATCTTTGAATTAAACGGTTTCTTAATAGTGTATGATTTGTTATATCGCTGGTTAGGCAGTTGAGAATATTACATAGTGTTAGACTAGTATTATTAACAATATGCCTCAAAATTTTTGGTCTGAACCATTCAGATACCATATCATTAAAGAATCTGCTTAGTATTGAGGGTTTGACTTTGAGTCAAACCCTCAATGCAAAACCACAATTAATACTCTTCTAAAATCATAAGATAATAATATAAATCATAATTATTTTCAACATTACGATATTTCCAAGCTCCTGAAAAGTCACGTAACATTTTATAATTATTTGCATAAAAAATTTCCCCATCTTTACGCCAAAACATAATGAGCTCATTAGTATTTTTTTTAGAAACTGATACAGAGTCAGCTAGACGAATAAAATAATCCGCTCCTGCACCTTTTCTATAATGGTCTGATATATTTACTAATAAGAGCTCTTCAGACATTGATTTTATTTCAATCTCCTTTTCGTTAATACCATTCAGTAAATCACTATCTGAATATACTGTTAAAAATATATCAAATTCCATTTCATTTCGAAAAGAATAATCCTCCCTATACTCTTTATCACCACAAGATTGTAAAAATAAAGAAAACAAAAGCAAACTAAAACCCAAAATGGGTAAATACTGCGGTAATCTCCTGTTGGCGTCCATATCTTTGAATTAAACGGTTTCTTAATAGTGTATGATTTGTTATATCGCTGGTTAGGCAGTCGAATATCTGTTTTTCAGTTAACGGGTTATTTAATCGTGGTCTATTGATTAAAGCATTACTACCTAATTGTCTTAATATCCCCGGTCTAAACCACCCAACATCCTCATGCCAATCCTCATTATTATACTCCTTTGCGGCCAGCATCCCCCCAATGTAGTAGCCCCACATTTCGCCGATGCCACAGTAGCCGGCATTAGGGCGGGAGGCATCGCCGTAAACCGAAGGAGTATTATCAATATAGCAGGATGTGATATAGCTGGCGTATTTAGACCAATAGCTTACGCCTACCTTTCGGAAATGGCTGGCATGGGCTAGCTCATGTAGGGTAGTACGATATAAAGTAGTATCCTTTGGGCCAACCTTATTATTAAGAGTGATATCTGGCACCCAGTTGGTAAGGGTATTATATACAGAAACTGCATTGTTCGCATACCCCAAATAATCGAAATTATATCTCCACCCATCGGAGTTGGGGCCAGTGTACCATGCACTTACCCCCCTTTTAAGCATTGGCGCAGATCCACCTTTCCAGAAAGAGGCAGCCCATATTCGCAGTTCCGTTGGTGGCTTAAGGATATTGTTCTCGTCGCACCACTTGAAGTAATCATGGGCAGCCGTGCTTACAATACAGAAGGGGATATCGTCCTTATCCCTTGCTGCTGTAAAGGTTTTGTCATACCCATCCTTGTTATGGTATCCTAAACCAATGTTTTTAGCCACCATTAGGCTGATGGTATTGTGCTTAATGGACCAATCGTTGTCGCGGTAAAAGTAAAGCCTATAGTAAGGGCCTACCCTAAATCTTTCGCTACACTTATAGAAACCTTCTTCGTTGGTCACACCTCGTCCAATTTTTGCTCCTACCCAACACCTTACGGTTAATCCTTTTGCTGCCACTGAAGCATCACCTCTGTTAGGATCTTGGAATAGTATGGTTCCTGTGGGTCTTTCAAGTGAAATTCCTTTTGTACTGTTTTCAGCTTCAACCGAACCCCTTCGTTCCAACATCTCCAGATAACCGGCATTGCGAAGTGCCCGTTCCTCTAGCATGGCCAGATGAGTGTTCTTCTCGTACTCTCTATCATCGGGGATGTAACACTCCTCTATCACCTCGTACTGAACTTTAGGAAAATTAAAGTTGGCCTCAACCGTTGTGTACTGCCAGGTTATCTGATCCTCGGGTATGCTGGGATCGTGGTAGTACTCGCCCTCCTGCTCAATCTCGTAGGTAAGGCAGTGGTCAAAAAGCATAAGGTTTAGCGAATCGGTAAGCAGGTATAGCTCATCGAGGCTACTGGGTAAAAATCGCACATATAAGTGCGTTGTGACTATGGTCTCGGAGGGAGTTTTGGTTGGGGCAAAGGCTTTTTCCGCCACAAGCTCCTTGTTGGCTTCCCGCATAAGGCTAACCGAGTAGGGGTTGTCCATCTTCTTTCCTAGCTTAATAACCTGTACTACTTCGGTGGGAGTATCAGGCTCTGGCAGCAGGGTTGTTTCCTCCTTAGTACAGCTAGAGAAGAGAAGAGAAGAGAAGAGAAGAAGAGGGTTCCTAATACACAGGATCGTCTCCAGCTTTGACTTGCATTTTTTCTCATTAAAAGAATTTTAGGTTAAAATTATTAATAATTAATAGGGCGTGTTAACACGATACAAACATACTAAAATTTACAAAAAACAAGCTATGTTACCATAAAAAAAATACTCCTAACCACCTGTTTATCTGTTTTATAGTGCGATTTTTTGGCATAGATATCCCATACCAAGGAGGAGGTATCCTTTGGTTTTGTAATGCACTATTCTTTAGGTATGTAAACAAAGAATGGGATTGGCAGAATGCCATTACCCTATAGCCATAAATCAACAAAGTTTTTAAAAATAATAGTATGCCCTTTATATACTATGTCATCAAATGGCTATTTGTGACAATGGTTTTTTAAAAAATTTCATCTTTTCGTACTATTTATACTTTTTCTAAATAGCGGCAATGGTATATCCTTTTGAATATCTTTTGTTTAACAACAGTTTATTCCTTCAAGCTAGCAAGTTCCTATTTTTTAGAATTTTAAAATTTCTACCTATCCAACCTAATAATTAATCCTGCCAGAGGTAGGGTCAATCAATCACTCATTCATCCAAGCTACCTGCTCTGACGCCAGTCAGGCAGCCTGCCTGCTGGCAAGCCATAGCCGTCAGGCTAAGATCAATTTCAATTTATCTAAAGTCGCTAACTTCCTTATTCACAAGCTCGTAGAGGGTGCATAGCGATAGGGTATAGATTGCAAAGCCTTAAAGCACCCCTGCCTTACTGCCGAAGGCAGGCAGGCCGTAGGGGTGCAATATTTATCCGCAGCCCTTATTGCGCACCTGCCTGCAGCAGGCAGGTCTACGAAGCGCTAATTTATTTGAATTAATTTCTTCAATCGCTATTTGCCCTCTACGAGGGCTATGGTATTCATATTCTGCTCAATTCAATAGAAATAATTGTTTGTTTTGTATCCTTAGCTTGACGGCTATGGCTGGCAAGCAGGGTCAATCAACCAATCTTTATGAACTTTAAACTCTAAACTCTTTGAACTCTATGAACTTTAAACCCTAAACTTTATGAACCTTATGAACTCAAAACTCTATTTTTTGTTCTATTTTTATTGACAAATATGCGAATATGGAACGTGAAGTGTACAGTACCAAGCGCAAGGCGCTAATGCTCAATTTGGATAACACCAAGTACGGAACCATTGCCGAGATTGGTGGTGGACAAGAGGTTGCCCGATCGTTCTTTCAGGCCGGGGGCGCCTCGGGAACCATTGCCAAAACCATTTCGGCCTACGATAAAACCTTTAGCGACCACCTTTATAACGAGGGCGATAGCGGCCGATACGTTAGCCTAAACAGGCTTGAGAAGATGCTGCAAGCCGAGTACAACGATTTGCTGCAGGTGCTTGGCGAAAAGCGGAACCCCGACCTAAAATTCTTCTCCTTTGCCGATACGGTGGAAACGCTTAACTACCAAAAGAGCAATCTGGGCCATGGCTGGATGGGTGTTAAGTTTGAGCACTCCAATCTGGGCGAACCTAACGAGGTGGTTATCCACGTTCGTCTTTTAGAAAACGACGGTTTGCTGCAGCAGTACACGCTGGGCACGCTGGGCGTTAACCTAATATTTGCCTGTTTCCACTACCACGATAGGCCCAATGTTTTTCTGCAATCGCTGCTCGACAATCTGGACACCGACCGCGTTGAGATTACCATGGCCCGAATGACTGGCCCCGACCTTTGCTACGTTGATAATAGGCTACTATGCGTACAGCTAGTAAAGAATGAGATGACTCCCGCTGTGATGTTCGACCGCCATGGCGAAGTGCATCAACCCGCCGATTTTTTGTACAAGAAGAATGCGTTGGTACTTAGGGGTCGATTCCGACCCATTACTTACGTGGGTTTCGATATCCTAAAAACATCGTACGCACTTTTTAAGGAGGATAAAAACTTCTCGCCACACAATACGCTACAAATATGCGAAATAACGCTTAACAACCTGCTGGAGGAGGGCGAGATTGATGAACGCGATTTCCTGAACAGAGTTGACCTGCTTAACGGGATGGGACAAAACGTACTGGTATCGAACTTTCAGGAATTTTATAAGGTTGTGGATTATTTTAATCGATTTAAAATACTTAACCTACGAATTATACTTGGCGTACCTACATTTAGAAGGGTGATGGAGAAGAAATACTACACCTGTCTAAGGGGTGGAATTCTCGAAGCTATGGGCCGTATGTTCCCCGATAATACTCGATTCTACATCTACCCTGCCCTCGATAGAGAAACGGGGAAAATACTGCTGGTTGATGATGTGGAGCTGGAACCTGATGTGAAGCATATATTCGATTATCTGGTTGATAATCGGAAAATAAGGAACCTACGCCAAGCCAAAACCAAGTGGTTACACATAACACCAAACGAGGTGCTAAAACTAATGCACAGCAACGATAAGCGCTGGGAAACCATGGTACCGAAATACGTTTCGAAAACTATAAGGGAAAAGAAGATTTTTGGGTATAGCTGAGCTTATCTACCAAAAGAAAATAGAAATACCCAGAGTAAACTGAGACGGACCCGGCTCATTAATTGGCCAAAGGGTAACCACCTCTTTTAACTTCTCAAATCCATCGAGGGTATTGTACTCAAGGGTAATTGCTAAAGAATTTTTACGATATTTTGGCTCAAAATAGAAACCAAGTCCAATTCCATAACCAAACTGCAACCCATAGTCGGATTTAACCTCAAGCAGCTGAATACCTGAATCATTATCGCTAATGTACTTAAGCCTTCGGGGTAAGTATGGATCGAAATAAAATCGTGCAAAAGGATAAAAGCCAAAAATTTGTTCTTGCTGGGTATTTATGTTCGACCTTTTTAGCGGAATATGATAACGGCCCTCGGCATATGTTAAAATATTCATCTTATCGGTAGTTGACCATAGATCATAGTCATCTCGCATATTCCTGGGAATCAAAAGGTAGTATTGTCGCTTAAAACCTAAGGCAAAGTAATCGTTATCGGTAAATGAATATCCTATGCCAGCATCAAGGTTTCTAATCATTACGGCATTCCTTGGGTCGGTACCTAAACCAATATCAAAATTATATGATTGTGATTTTAAATGATTTGAGAATAACAGAAATCCTATGAATACCAATGTTAGTAACCTTAATTTGCTACGAAACATAAACATCTTTATAATGAATTATAAATCAACCAATCATTCAATCGAGTGCTCTCCCGCAACAGTAAATACGGGACAAGTATTGCTAGTTCAGCGTTGCCAATTATTCAACCCATCCAGAGGCAGATAATCACCCAATTGCCCCCCTACTCCTCCCTGATGCTTTTCAGAACATTCTTTGAAAGGATGCTATGGGTTGGGAAAAATATCCAAAGAACACCGCTTAAAAATACTGAAACTAAAAGTATTGCTACAAACCCATAGGGCACGCTAAAAGCAGGGGAAAGTAGCGAAGGTAAGATTCCAATCACTGCCGATAAAGTTCCAATGGCTAAACCTGCTAGTAAAAGGAACAGGTTTTCAGTAAAAATCAACCTAAAGAGTTGCCTTATGTTAAAACCCATAGCTAGCATTACGGCCAACTCCGCGCGGCGCTCAAGCATATTGCGAAGCAATACTACGCCCAAGCCGAATGTGCCAATCACAATGCCCAAACCACCCAGCACCATAAACACCGTGAGATAGGTGTTTTCCACCGTGTTAAACTCGGCCAAGCGAACCGATGTGGGCTTTACCTCGACGCCAAAATCGACCAAAGAACTATTAAAAAGGTCAGTAAGTTCAGGTTGATAATCAGAAGGAGCATCGACCAGCATAATAGATGAGCCACTGGATGAGGGAAAATGTTTTCTGAATAATTCATCTGAAATAAGGATATTTCCCTGAAAAACGGAGTTGCTTAATCCAGCAACTATTTTTAGGTTTAGGGTATCGCCAGCCTCATTGAGGTAGCTAATGGTATCGCCCACCGATTTCATTAACCCCCAGGTTAAAACGGTTTGATCGACAATTGCGGGGATAGTGTTGTCGCCATAATCGTTGTGCAGCTCAAGCCAAGTTCGATTTTTATCGACTCCTTTTAGGTGATTAACAAACGAAAATGCCCCAAGGCTATCAAATGCTTGATAATTAGCCCCTAGGATGGCAGGATTTTGCACCTGATTGAGGTTTAGGCAGCTGGCATCATCACCATCGAGGCGGTGAAGCTGAATAAAATCGACACTATTTAGAATGGTATCGTACTCCAGGCCCAATTTGGCTTTGCCAAAGTTTGTATTCAAATCGTACGGAATGGGTAAGGTAGTTTCCATCCACAGCAAAAATCCTCCAGTACCCGAGTTACGCTGATTTTCGACCCCATAAAAGGTTTTTCGGTTTGCACCAGTAATTATGATGATAAATGTTCCCAGCGCTAGCAGGGCTATGGTTGTGAGGCTTCTCGATCGGCTTCTTGCCGAATTTGTAATGGCTAGCTGATTTAGAGTTATTGGTTTAAGGTGATTTCTATTGGCAATCACCCTGTAAAACCAATTTATCAACCCAATGCAACCTGCTAGAAAAAGACCACCAGCAGAAAGAAATAGCGAGGGGTTTATGGCATTAATATCAGAAAGGGAAAAGGCTACAATGGCAAACGAAACAGAAATAAGTACAATTGCTATGAATAAACTTATTGCGCTTCTTCTTCTAAATGTGCCTATTAACTCTTGGAAATTACTCCGAACCAAGCTTAATATGGGTTGCTTAAGCTTTCGTACAATCACAAGGTAGATAGAAAGAGACGCAATAGCCACACTGATACAAAAACCAAGAATTGCAGTTGATGGCAATGCAAAAACCTCAAGAATATTGGTATGCACAGCACCCTGCCAAACCGAATTCAGTGCCCAAATAATTACCTGAGTGTAGCCAATGCCCAGGAATACTCCTGCAATTCCTCCCAATAAAGATGTAAGAACCGATTCACCCAAGTGAATACTAGCAATCATCCTCCTTGAAAAACCAAGTCCTGATAAAATTCCAATCTCTTCTCTTCTCGATTCCACATTCAACGAAAAATTAAGAACAGTAAGCAGAATTGATGCAGCTATAAGAAAGAAGCTTAAACTGACGAAAAGGCTACCAAAATCGACAGAATTTTTTGCCGATAGCAAACCCTGCTCGTACACAGGTGTAAAGGCTAACCCCAAATCGGCTGGGTTAAGGCTTTTTGTCAATTGCGTTAACAGTTCATCACTTTCAATGGAGTTCTTATCAAATCGAATGGAAGTGTAGTTGCCAAAAGCATTCCCCCAGAGGGTAATACCCTGATGCATTGATATTAGTGCCTTTGGCGTGCCACGGAAATCGTTCCAGTATTGCTCGTCCTTCGGACGAATCTTCTCCAGATCGATGGGAATTCCAGTCTCCCAGTCGTAGCAGCTACCAGCATCAGCAAGTCCCGGAAAAAGGGGCATTAAGGAGTTGTTAACATAGTTATTTTGAATGGGAATAATGCCCTTGACCACGAATGATTTTGATTCCTCCTTCAGCGTTCGAAGTGGACCAATCACAAAGTATTTCAGCTCTAACGTATCGCCAGTTTTTGCACCCAAGTCGTTGGCAAGCCATTGGTTGATTATTATCTCATTATCCATTATTGCAGAGCCAACCACTGGTGGAGTAGCAGCCGAAACGAAGGAGTATGGAGTTTCTTTACCGTTTAGTCTAAACGAATTAACCAAATAGGTCATAACCGTTTCATCGGTTAAACCTTGATTTAGGATTGAGTTGGCAATGGGCTCATCAATAAATATCCTCTCCGAGATTAGCTCGTACCAATTAGATTCGGGTAACTCACGAATGCTAAGGCCAGCATCGGCTATGGAAAAGACGTTGTTTAACGTAGAATCTAACTTTTGTGAAGATAAATCAGCCCCATTTTTATCCGCAACCAGAATTACGTTTGCCTTACTAGTTAGCTCAAGATTTTTGGCAAGCAGCTGATTAGAAAGAAATACATTGAATGGTGTAGCCTGATTGCTTTTTAGGCTAAAACGTCCCATTTCATCATCGGTGGCGATGGACTTAACCCTAACCCTAATGGCGATTGATAGATTAATATCCTGAGCAAAAGGAGCATTCAGCGGAATAGCATCCAGCTTCTTTACCCTTAGCAAGAATTCATCGCCCACAGCAAGATTCAGGGCTTTGGCAACCTCGTTGTTGATAATAACCTCATTTTCAGCTGGCGAATTGACCTCGATACCCGAAAGTTTCCAAAAATCATTATCAACACCAATAACCTGAATTCCGTTAGCTCTGCTTGCATTATCGGGATTTGATGCAACCCCCTGCGCCATAAGCAGAGAGGCTGTGGGCACATTTAACTTTTGACCCAATTCCTGTGCAAGTTCCCAGCGCACCAAACGCTCGCCCGTCATTAAAGCGTATCGGATATTTCCTAGGCGAACATCAACCAGTTTACTAAGGCTAAGCCTAACAGAATCGCCAACAATTAGCGCACCGGTTAGCACAGCTGTACTTATAAGCGTGCCAGCGAAAAGAGCCAGGTGTTGCTTGCGATAAAAGCTGATACTCCTTAGAATATATCGAAGAATTGACATAGCGATGAACTAAACAAGTTTGCCTTTTGATAGCCTGTATATTGTGCTCATTTTCTCGGCTAGGGTGAGCGAGTGCGTAACCACAACCATTGCAACATTGTGCTTTCGGTTGATATCGAGTAGCAATTCGCCCAGCTGAAAAGCCGAATCCTGATCCAATGAGCCAGTGGGCTCATCGGCAAGAATTAGCTCAGGCTGATTGATCAAAGCCCTTACCAATGCCGCCCTTTGGCACTCGCCACCCGATAACTGCCCAGGTCGCTGATGAATTCGCTCGGTTAGGCCAACGCTACTGAGCAACTCCATTGCCCGTTCGGTTAGCTCCTTGCCATTGATCTTGCTACGCAATGGGATTGTTGGAACCAGAATATTCTCGAGCAAGCTAAGCTGTGGCAAAAGATGATGAAACTGAAACACAAAACCAATGCTCCTATTCCTAATATCGGATAGCTGCTTCTCGTTAAAAGTATTTACATCCTGACCCTTAAATAGGATTTTACCCGACGAAGGAGTATCTATTGTACCGATAATGTTGAGCAAAGTACTTTTCCCCGAACCCGATGGCCCAACAATTGATATCGTATCCTTCGATTTTATGGTTAAATCGATACCGCTTAACACCTCACGTTGCACATTAGTACTAGGGTTAACGTACGATTTGGATATGTTGGTTAATTCTACAATCATTTTATGTCTATTTATTCATCTGTTAACAAAAACAAGGGCTGGTGGAGTTAAAAGTGTTGGGTTTAGGACAGCGTTTTTGTTCCGCGTGATAAAACTAAATTGAAACGATAGAAAAATACAACCCACCAAAACTAGTATTATTTAACTCAATGATTAATCTCGGTATTTTCATCATCGGTATTTAGTAATTTAATCCAAAAGCCCACAGCGGTATTACGTTAAGATACCCAAATTCAATATCATCTTTTACTACAAATGATTTACTATCTTGATTTATTTGGGTTTGTTGTTTGTTTTTTCCACCAATTTCAAAAGTGTAGTTACCAATAACAAAATCAGCCCTTTCGGAAGATATCACTTCGTGCTTTTGACGCATTTGATTGAAAAAGAAAGTTTCACGGATATTTCCAATATTTGATTTATCACCAACCAAATTAAAGATAATATTGGTATTATCCAGATAAACTTTTTCCACCTTGCCTAAACCTCGAATACCGCTTGTTTCATTTCGTAACTGACTAATAAGTCCAGCCTTTTCCATATATAAGAGATAATCGTCTAAAGAATTTCGGCTTACTCCAATCATTCCAGAAATTTTAGAAAAATTTGGCTTAAAGGGAACACTTTCCGCAATGATCGAAAGTAAGCGCTTTAATTTACGGCTTGTTCCTACATTGAGATTGGCATACTGCGGAATATCTGTCTCCAATGCTTGTACAATGATTTGACCTAAACGTAAATCTAGCTGATTTTCGAGACCAAAGGGATAGTAACCTTGTTTTAAATAGTCATTAAACAACGGTAGCGGATGTTTTATATCCTTTAGTTTCACTTCGTTATTGACTATCTGCTCCAGTGAGTAAGTATCAGTATCGAAATTGTGGAATAGTTTTAAATACTCCCGAAATGAAAGTCCTTGTAATTTGTAGATTATAGCACGGCGACTTAAATCTGCAGAACCTTTTAGTATGTCGAGTACTGAAGAGCCAGTGAAAACTACTTTTAAAGAAGGGAATGAATCGTAAATATTCTTTAGCTCTTGAGACCAGTTGTTGTATTTATGTATTTCATCAATAAACAGATACTCTCCTGCGTTTTTGTAAAAATTATCAGCTAAATCAAACAGGCTGTTCTCCCCAAAATACATATCGTCAGCCGAAACGTATAAGGCCTTTTTGCTGTCCAAATTTTCCTTGATGTATTGCAAAACCATAGTTGTTTTCCCAACGCCACGCGCTCCAATAATCCCAGTCATTCGACCTTCCCACGAGACTTTATCGTATAAATAACGCTTAAAGTCTGTTGTAGTATTCAGTAAAAGCGTTTCAAATTTCTGATAGAGTGTTCTCATTGTTTTGATAAACTGATTTTCACAAATATACAAAAACGCACAACACGATTAACAATAATTACTAAAATATTTCATCGGGTTGTGCAAATCACTATATCATAATTTGCGAAAAAACTAAAAATTTACACACCGACTCTGGTTGGGACTAATTTTAAAATCGTTAAAATTGATCACTAATTGTTTATAAATCTCTATCATATTGCTCACCATTACTGTTGAGCTATACTTCTCTTCAATGGCTTTTCTACCATTTTCGCTTAATCGCATTATAAGATCTTTATCCAATAGGCACTGCTCCCACTTCTTGGCCAAAGCATCAGGGGTATTTGGCTCATAGATTAAGCCTCCGCCAGAGTTTGCAACTATCTCGGGGAACGCACCAACGGCTGGCTGAACAATGGGAATACCACTGGCCAATGATTCAAGTTGATAAAGCCCAAAGGCTTCGCCTTTTTGTACTGGGACAGAAAGCAGGGTTAATCCCTCAAAGAAACTACCCAACGACTCTGTTCTAAAATCTTCAATAAACTCAATATCATTTTGATATCCTTTAGCCTTAAGCTTCTTAAGCTGCCTATTAATAAACTTCATATCATCGCCAGTTCGTCCGCCGGTAACCTTAAGCCTTGCATTTTTGAATTGCGAATTCTGCTTAAGCAGAATAAAAGCATCTATCAGAATCTCAAATCCATTGCCAGCATTGGAACGGGAAAGAAAACCAATGGTTGGAACATCGAGGTTTGGCTTTTTTACCTGGTAAACCGATGGATCGACCCCAAGCGGCACAACGTGCAACTTTTCCGGTGGAATGGTCATCAGGCGACTTATCTTATCGGCAAAAAACTGGCTCACAGTAATAAAAGCGTCAACGTAATTTCCATTTTCCGACATCAAATTCCAAACCTGCGACCTGTAAGGCTCATTCATTACTTCAACCCAAACATCCTCATCCTGAAGTGTGCAAACTACGGGAATATTTAACTCCTCTCTAATTCCCTTGGCCAATCCCAGAAGAAGGGCGTTGGAAAGATGAATAACATCGGGCTTCTCGTGATGTTTGAGGTAGCTAATAAGCTCGTCGAGTTCGTAACTTTGAAATCCTTCCCTACCTTTAAGCATCGAAATGGTCATATCCTCCAAACCCGTTGCCCGCGTTGAACTAGACATCTTCGCTGCAAAGCGAAGCACTGGGGGCGAATTGAGTATTTTACGAAGCCACAAGGGGATATTACGAAATAGCTTAAAATTCTGCTCGAAGTAGATATTTACCGCCCCATAAAAAACTGGGATATCGCTCTCGGTGTCAAACCCTTTGGACGATAATGGTAAATATAAGGGCAAGGTTATGGCATCGTGCCCAGCTGCCCGCAGGGCTTTTACAAATGCGCTATCGCGCAAACAGTTTCCGCAGTAGAATGTGCCACCAAAACCGGGAACTATGCTTACTATTTTCATTTTTTTAGTCTTTTTTCAATTCACTTAGAAACAAACTAACTTTAGTTAATCTGCCGATTTTTAATTACCACGGGCTTCAGCCCGTGGAAGAAGTAAATGCCAATTAATGGCTTTAGCCTCAATTTATAAATTTAAAATTGGGCTGAAGCCCAGTATGTCTATTCCTCTTTGTCCGCGGGCTGAAGCCCGTGGCAATAATATAAGTACTTTCAAAAATAAATTATTCAGTTTATTAAATACTACTTCACCCCAAAAGCGTAAACACTACCATCCATAGATCCCACAACCACCATATCGTTTGTAACGGCAGGAGAACTTATGATGGGTTTTCCAATTTCGTACGACCAAACCTCTTGTCCAGTTTTTAGATCAATCATATACAGCCTTCCATCGCCCGAGCCAACAACCACAATGTTTTTAGAAATTACGGGTGAGCTGTCAACGCTCCCACGGGTTCTGAATTTCCAAAGCAGTTTACCAGTTGATTTCTCGAAACAATAGATATGCTTATCGCGTGAGCCAATCACCACTCTATCGCCTGCTATTGCTGGTGATGAGATGAATGGGGCTGTTCCATTGTAGGTCCAAACTATATTTTTTGATGATAAATCGGCGCAATAGAATTTACCATCGTAATTACCAAAGTAGGCCTTCCCCTTTTCAATGGCAGCTGAGGCAGCCATATAGGTACCAATCTCAATTTTTCCTGCAAGCGTTCCCATATTCAAATCCAGCAAGTAAACGAACCCATCGCAACCACCAAAAATTGTGGTTTTATCGCTAACCGAAGGCGTTCCGTTGATATAGTTATCGGTTTCGTACTTCCAGATTCCTTTTCCTGAATTAAAATCAATGCAGTGAAGGAAAAAGTCGTAGCTACCCACTATCACCCGTTTCCCTTTGCCATCGGGAGAAACGAACCAGTTTGCAGCTCCCGAAATCTGACCATCAGTAGAATACTCCCATTTCAGCTTCCCCGAAGAGGTATCGAGAGCGTACACAATGCCCTCCAATGAGCTAACAATAATCAAATTATCAATGAATAGCGGAGGAGCTTCAATGGATGTGGGCGTTTGGTATTTCCACTTCAGCTTTCCATTGTCAATTGCATACACAAATCCATCGTTGGAGCCGATATATACAATGCCATTATGGATTACAGCAGACGATTTTATGGCATCCTCGGTTTTGTATGTCCAAAGTAATTTTAACGATTTTGGTAAATTGACGCTTGCCTCTCCCGTTAGGGATTTATTACCCCTAAAGTTCTGCCAATTAGACCCTTCTTGTGCAAAGGCTAGGCTGGATACAAACATCAAAATGAAAAATAGTCTAACCATAATAAAATTGTTTTTGCTTATTTAGCTGCAATTGCCCCTGTGGGGCAAGCATTGGCGCATTCCATTGCAACCTCTGTTAACGCTTCGCTTAGCTCGAGGTTAAAGGGTATTTGAACCCTTACATCAAAACCACGCCCAATATAGGTTAAGCCAATCTTCTCCTTTTGCCTTGTGGCAATCTCGATACACAACCCGCAACGAATGCACTTCTCGGGCTCGTAAACCACCTCGTTATGCTGAAGATACTTCTTCAACGTACTTCTGGTGCCCATAGCGTATTTTTTTCTATCTACCTTGTAATCATCGGCATAGTTGCGTAGTTTACAAGTATTGGGTTTGCGACAATCGCAGTGCATACACCTCTTTGCCTCGGCAATGGCCTCATCGGCAGTAAAACCAGCCAGTTTTCCAACCTTTGGGTTAACTTCCTCTCCCTTGTTTTCTGCCTCCTTTAGATACTCCGAAATCTCTGCCTCTTGCAATAGTCCAAACCTAGAGTTAAACCTATCATATCTGATATCTACAGATTTTCCGTCTAAAAATCTATTTACTGCATAAGCCGTTTCCTTGCCCTGAGCAACCGCCTTAACAGCCATCTTTAATGGTCGGATTGCGCTACCACAGGCAAAAATTGAATCATTTACCTTAAAATCATCCCTAACAGCAATGCCCTTTTCATTGGTTTTAAAACCAAAATCAAAAGAGCTCGATTTATCTATTTCGCCTACTGCAAAAACAGTAGCATCGTATTTTGGTTTGATTTCTACTTTAAAAACCTCAGGGGTAACATTTTGTTCAAGTTTAAACTCTGCTCCAAAATGCTTAATTAGCTTTATTTCATCGCTTAACGAAGTTTTGGGCAGTTCACTTTCAAGTAGATTAAGCAAAGATCCTCCAGCCTCGGAATGCGAATCGAAAACCGTTACAGAGTGACCCAATTTTAAAAGATGAAATGCGCAGGAAAGACCAGCGGGTCCCGCACCAATTATGGCAACACTTTTGCCAGTCGGCAACTCCTTTTGAGGGAAGTATGGTGATTCATTTTCGGTATTGTGAACCGCTGCAAATCTTTTCAACATACAAATTGAAACGGGGCTATCAACCTGCTTCCTCCTACAAACCTTTTCGCAGGGAGCAGAACAGATGTAACCGAGTATGCCGGGTAGTGCAATCTCCTCCTTTACAACTTTTAAAGCACTCAGAAAATCGCCCTTGGCAATAAGCCTGTTCATTAGGGGAATATCCATAAAGGCTGGGCAGGCAACCCTACAGGGTGCCTCGCAATCGCCCACGTGATCGCTTAACAGCAGCTCCAGCGCTTCTCGACGAGCATCGATTACCTCCGCGCTGTCGGTTTCAATATCCATCCCCTGCCCAACGGGCATTGCGCACGATGGGTAAAGCATCCCCGAGTGGTTATCCTTTACCACGCATACCATACACGAAGGATGATTGGTATTTCCATCAAGATAACACATAGTGGGTATATCAACCCCCAATAATTTAGCTGCATCGAGAATGGTTGTCCCTTCGGGAACAGAAATTTCTTTGCTATTTATTTTTAGATTAATCATCGTGTAACTACTGCATTTACTGGACAAATCTGTTTGCAAATATCGCATTTGATGCACTTCTCCAAATCGATACTATGAATCTCATATGGCTTTGCCTCAATGGCATCCACCGGACAACGCTGAGCACACTTGGTACAGCCTATGCACTCGTCGGTTATATCGTAACTAATCATCTCCTTACACTTACCCGTAGGGCAATTCCCGTTGATATGCGCCTCGTACTCCTCCCTAAAATACTTGAGCGTGGTAAGCACTGGGTTGGGTGCGCTTTTACCTAGCCCACAAATACTGCCCTTTTTGGTGCTGTGGGCAAGATTCTCGAGCATATCCAAATCCTCGTGAGTTCCCTTTCCGCTAGTAATCTTATCGAGGATATCGAGCATACGCTTTGTTCCAACCCTGCAAAAAGTGCATCGTCCGCACGACTGATCCTGCGTAAAAGTTAGGAAGTATCGAGCAATATCAACCATACAGTCGGTTTCGTCGAGAACGATTAGGCCACCAGAACCCATCATTGCGCCCACCTCAACCAGCGAGTGAAAATCGATGGGAGTATCGGCCATTGAAGCAGGAATACAGCCACCCGATGGGCCACCAATCTGCACTGCTTTAAAGCGTTTGCCATTGGGAATACCTCCCCCAATCTCCTCAACAATCCTTCGGATTGTAATGCCCATAGGCACTTCAATTAGTCCGCCCCGATTTACCTTGCCCGCCAGGGCAAAAACCTTTGTGCCCTTACTCTGCTTTGTGCCAATGCTATGGAAAGCCTCGGCACCATTGCGAATAATCCACGATACCTGCGAGTAGGTTTCAACATTGTTTATTAGGGTTGGCTTTCCCCGCAAACCCTTTTTTGCAGGATACGGAGGGCGCATAGTTGGGTATCCACGCTTACCCTCAACCGAAGCAATAAGCGCTGTTTCCTCACCACAAACAAAAGCACCTGCTCCCTCAAATATTTTAAGTTTGAATGAGAAATTACTTCCAAGGATATTATTACCCAGCAAATTCTTGCTTTCGCAAGTTTTTAGGGCTTCGCGAATTCGTTCTAACGCCAGTGGGTACTCGGCGCGAATGTAGAATAGCCCCTCGTTGGCACCAACGGCATATGCACCAATTATTATCCCCTCAATTACCCTGAATGGATAGGATTCGAGTAGCATCCTGTCCATAAATGCGCCGGGATCGCCCTCATCGCCATTGCAAATGATATACTTTGTATCCGACTCGGCATTGGCAACAAGCTTCCATTTTGTTCCAGTGGGAAAGCCCGCTCCGCCCCTTCCGCGAAGACCACTCTCCTTGATTGTATCAATAACCTCAAGCGGAGATTTTCTTTTCAAACACTCCTCCAGAGCAGTAAAGCCACCCAAACTCATATACTCATCAATATCGGAGGGCTTTAGAATTCCCCTGTGCTCGGTTGCAATGTTGATTTGACCCTTTAGGAATTCGGCAACTGGAGTATTTACACTCTCAGATGAGTATCGTTTAATTGATTTGGGAACGCTATCGAAAACCAGATTATCGAACACCCCGTAAATACTGTTCCTTAACCTCGTTAATGGGCTGGAAGGCCTGAAATGGCGATGAATAACCTCCCTCACCTCATCGGGTTTGATTTTGGTGTAGTAAACCAGCGCCTCGTTGGGTTTATGCACCTCGAGCATTGGCACCTGGTTGCATATTCCCACGCACCCAACGTGCTTTACATTCACATTGATTCGGCTTTTCACCAAGGTTTTCTCCAGCTGCTCCTTCACCCCAAAACTTCCACTTGCCACGCAACACGAGCCTAAGCCAATTCTGATTTCGCCCTGAAACTCCTTGCTATCAACAAAAGGAACTGTACCGTTCGACTGTCCGTTGCTTGATGCCAAAAAATCGGAAATTACCTCGGGCACAGTTTCGGATGTAACATAACCATAGGTTAGGCTATCGATTTGCACCACAGGTGCAATGGTGCAACATCCCAAGCAGGCCACCTTTTCGACTGTGAAAAGCCCTTCGGCATCGGTATCGTCATTATCGGGGATATTGAGACTGCGCTTAAAAGAATCATACACTAGCGTAGCACCCTTTACGTGGCAAGCTGTGCCCACGCATACCTTAACCATATGCTTACCCACAGGCTTGTGCCTGAACTGGGTGTAAAATGTTGATATACCGTAAATTCTTGAGGGAGTAATATCGGTTGTTTGGCATACCCTTTCTAGCGCTTCCTGTGGAAGATAATTGTAATGATTCTGTATCTCCTGTAAAATTGGAATTACAGCATCAACTGTTCCCCCAGTTCTTTCTACAATGCCATCAACTATTTTAAAAATATCGTTTTCCATAAATCTACTTACCTATGCAATACAAGTTCTTCTCGCCCCTTATAAAAATTCGTCCATTGGCAAATGCAGGAGTTGCAACAGTTGCCTCGCCTAAACTTGCCTTACCAATCTGTTCAAACTTCCCATCGGCCTTAATTATCTGCATCACTCCAACTTTATCAAGGAGATAAACCCTACCCTCAACCAGCATTGGCGATGCAAAAAATCCATCATCAAAATCGTGTTCCCACAACAACGATCCTGTTTGCGCATCATAGCAGGCCACTGCACCATAGGTAGTTGGCAAAAACAAATACTTATCGGTTGCCACAGGGCTGGGAATATCCGATAGGTAATCGGAATCTTCCCAAATCAGTTCGGGAGTCTCGCCAACCTCCACCGCCATTATCATTGCGTACTCGTTCACGCCAAATACTATTCCATTGGCATAAGCCAGCGATGGGCCAACCTCACCGTACATCCCATCAATACTCCAAAGTTCCTTTCCCGTTGCGGGGTCGTATGATGCAATGGATGGTTCAGAAATCAGCATTAGCTCATCCCTTTTACCCGTATTCACCAGAATGGGCGAAGCCCAGGAAACCTTCACCTTGCGGGGAGTGCTCCAAACCTCTTCTCCAGTGGTTGATGATAAAGCAAGAATTTTTGGCGTTTTGCTGTCGTCGTACTGAACAATTACTAAGTTCTTGTAGGTGATAAGCGAAGATGAATAACCATAGTGATTTTGAGGCAAGCCCAAGTTCTTGGCCCAAACCCTTTTGCCCTGCATATCGGCAGCTATCATATCGCCATTGGAGAAGATGGCAAAAACACGCTTACCATCAGTCGCAACGGTTGGGGCAGAGTGGCCGGTATCGTCCCTAACACTGGGCGATTTTGCTGGTGTACCCTTAATATTATCGGCATTTACTGTCCATAAAATTTTGCCAGAATTGGCATCGAAGCAGTACAGCTCGCGCTTGGTTGCGTTTGCGCCAGCAAGGAAAACTTTGCCCTCCCAAACCACTGGCGAATTGTAGCCTTTTAAAGGAATTTGGGTTTTCCACAGTATGTTCTCGCCCGACTCGCCATTCCAGCTCGTGGGAATATTCTTTTGATATGCTATGCCAGTCCCCCCAAAACCTCTGAAGCTGGGAAAATTCTTCTTCATCTCCTCGTTGGTGGCGTAATCGTTGGCTTTCTCTTTAAGTTGGGTATCAACTTTTGGCTTTTCAATTACCTTTTCTGTTGATATTTTCGCTTCCTCAACCTCCTCTTCAATAACTTCTTCTTCCGCTTGTAACTGATCCGCTGATGTTACCTCTGGTTCACTAATAGGTAAAGGTTCGGCTACCTCTTGCATATCCGACTGAGACACTGCCAATGCCTTTGTAGAAAAGGTATCCTTAAGCTGATTCTGAGTTAAAAAGGCAAATACCAGCGCAAGAACAACAATGGCAGCTCCGCCTACGGAAACCCAGAAGCGTGCTTTTTTCTGTAAAACCAGATATTTATAATCCTCCTTACCATCAATATTGGGTAAATTCTTCTTTCCGATACTTATAATTTGCATTGCAATAATTAGCACCAACACACCAATAGCAAGCATATATCCACCGTAACGAATTTGCCATTGATTTGTGAAGTAGGCCTTGCGGGCAAGCAAATCGAGCTGGCGAATCTCCTCGCGAAGTTCAGCATCATCGGGATTCTGACTTAAACGCTCCACAAGAGCGTTGATAACGGTTGTATTTACTGGGTCAACCCTATTAACCTGAGCAAAGTTTGCAATAATTAGAATGGAAAAGATGAAAGAATATACCCCAGCAATAAGAGCAACCCTTTTCCAAAGGCGAACATTTTCGATAATATCTTTAAACTTTGTATTCATACTCACTTTTTATAATACAATATAAACTTATAACTCCTCCTTCACTGGGCAATAATCAACGCATCGAGCGCAACTTAAGCAGGTTCCCTTGTTGGGTTCGTAATCCTCCCGATACCTAAAAATTGATAAGCTGGCCAGAGTTAATCCAAAGGTTAAACCAATAAAACCGCCCAAAACCCAGCCACCAATGTAAAACTGTTGAACTATAGCAGCTGCCTCTTTATATAAATCGTCGGCTGAGCGTCCGGCGGAACGAAATGCGGTAACCTCGAAGCTCTCGGGTTGGGAATCATCAAAATTCATTATCTCCTGTGCCAGCTGAACCGTGGGATTTACCCTTGCCAAATTCTCGTGAAACTGCGAACCCACAAAACCGCCCGCTAATACTAGCAATGGGATAATAACAGCAAGGCGAATCATTCGGTTAACAGCCGTTTTGCTATCCTCACGCTCCTTGGCAGGAACAGGTTTTTCAATGGCATCAAACGGACAGGAATCCTCACACAGCTTACACTGAATACAAGCCGATGGCGTGATGGTTAAATGTTTTTTTGAAACCCTGCTAACCAAATTTAGGATTACCCCATAGGGGCACAAGAAACGGCAGTAGGGTCGTGCAACAAACACACCTATTAGTATCAATGCCCCACCAAGGACAAACATCATAAAGGTTCCATCGAGCCTAAAGATGCCAACGAACGGGTCGTAGCGACAAATAACAAAATCGGTTGCCGTTGCGGCATAAAGAATGGAGATGCCTAAGTATAGAAATGGAATTAGACCCAATACTTTTAAAAGCCAAGGCTTTAAGCTAATGGGTTTGAATAGAAATATATCCTGAATGGCACCCAAAGGGCACACACCCGCACAGAAAGTTCGCCCGTAGAATAGCGTGAAAACGATAGGAATAGCAAAAAAGAGAATTACAGTAATGGGAATGCTATACTCCGGATTAAACAGTGCCAGAACCACATTCTGAATAGACCCAACCGCACAAACACAGCCCTTACGGAAAAACCCAAAGTAGGCAATGGAAAAAATGGACATCCAAAAAACACCTCGTCGCGATCGCTTTTTTAGTACAAACCAGCGAGTAATGGCAAGTGCAGCTATAAGCACAAAAACATCGAGAATGGCAAGTGCCTCCGATCGGGGATCGGGCATAATGGTTGATGGCGTTTCGTAGCCCGATTCAAAGTCGGGTTTGGGAAACCGTTCAACTGCATTTACGCTAACTGTCTGAATCAGAAGAAAAACAAGTAAAACTATATGTGTAAATATTCTTTTCATTGTAGTTTATAGTTTTATCCCTCAATACCTGTTAGTAGATAGGGTTGATTTGAAGGCACTCTGGTAAATGCATCGGCGGGGCAATCGCGGGCAATGGCGCATTCGTTACAGTTATCGCATAAATCGTGACGAATTTGTAGTTGAAGCGAGCCATTACCAAAAGCACCACATCCCTTAACGCATTTACCGCAACCGTTGCACAACTCCTCATCAATCTCATACTCAAAATAGGGATCCTCCACAAACTTTCTTTTGATAGCGCTGGTGGGGCAAAGCTGATTCTCGGCGGCTGTGGTAAGGTCTCTGGCCTCGGGGCGGAAATAGCCTCCGCAAAGGTCGCAGTAACCACACATACTGTAAACGTGAACACACTTAACCGCCGATAGAGTTATTACGCAGCTGGTAGCGCACTTTCCACACTGAATGCACTTAGTGGGGTCGAGTTGCCAAACCATTTGTTGCGACGACGATTTTCCGAGAAGATGCCCAATGGTTGCGCCCAATCCGATGGCTACCGTAAACCGGAGTCCACTGTTAAGAAACTCGCGTCGGTTCATCTTCTTTCCATTGCCATTATCCATACTGTTCATTATTAACAGTTTTTGAAACTAGTTCTCACTTTTAAAATCCTTTGCTTCAGGCAAATCGCAACTACTAACCTTACTGCAGGTGCTACAGGGCGACGGTGATTTAGTTGCAGTATTGCTACTTTTCTGATACATTATGTACCCACTAATTGCCATTATCGCCAATAGGATAAAAAAACGTAATACTTTATTTAATGTGTTTTTACTCATTATAATTTTTTCTCAATTGTGGTAGTTCGTTTAAACCTCTAAAAATAATTTTTTTATATCGTCATTGCGAAGGGTTTCATCATCTTTCTTGATGAAACAGCGAAGCAATCTTATTTTTTATCTATTAGATAAAGATTGCTTCAACCCTCAAATTACGAGGGTTTCGCAATGACGTAAGAGTTTTATGAAACTATTAATGGTAATCATATCACTAAATATTTTCCTTAACCTCAAAAATTCTAACAATTCCTTGAACCGGATCGAGTACATAGATTCTATCGTTTGAATCAACCGCTAAATCAATGCCAGTGGTTCCCTCTTTAAATAGGCTGGGTGGAGCAACTACAGTTAGAAAATCGCCGGTTGGTTGGTGGATCTTAATCCGCTCAATACCCTTTTCGCTGGTAACAAATGAGCCATTCGATAGCATTGCGATGTTAGACGGATTACAGCATCCGCTGAAACCATCGAGCCCCATAGAGGTTCTTTGCCACGACGATACCAATTCGCCATTATCGTTGTATCTCTCAAACCTATGTCGCCCGGGGTTTACCACCCAAAGTTCGCCATAGTGACCAATAAGCAAATCGAAGTAGGGACTGGGAACTTTAAAACCCAGTATTCCCCTCTCCTCGTCTTTTCTACCAATCTCGGCAAGCAATTCACCCTTATGATTGTACTGATAAACAATCCTATTGCCCGCATCGGCAACGTAAATAAACTTCTCGCTTACGGCAATGCTGGTTATAACCGATTTTTCGCTTACCGATTCCCAAGTACCTAAACTATTGCCATCGATATCAAAAATTGCAACGCGATTGTTTGCTCCAAGGTAAATAGCGTTTTCTCCAACTCCTATACATCTTGATTTTAGAGATGTGGATATAGTTTTTTCAAGGTTATGGTTAGCATTGTAAATCTTAACCTCATTATCACCAGCTAAATAGATATTATCATAAGCATCAATGGCTATTCCGGCTAAATCCTTTATTTCAGGAATAATCTGACCAGTAAAGTGATACCCAATTGCCGAAGAATCAACCTGCCTAAGCTTGGCCAAATCGTACTCGTAAGGATTTTGGGCGATTTGGTCATTTGCTAGGAAAAAATCCTTTGCCATAAAGGCAACCACAACTAGTAGCGATATAATTGATAACCATAAAATTGCCTTCTGTTTCATCGCTTTTATCTTTTCGCTTTAATATCAACACAAACCATCTGTTTTGAATCGCGCATAAGCAGGTAGCCATCGGCAATAGCAAATGGTCCCCATGAATCGACTCCATCAATTACCTTAGCGCTATCGAGCATTTGCCAGCCCCTAGGCGATGCCTTGCCAATGGTAAGGGTTCCATCATCGCTTAGAATAAAAATTTTGTCATCGGCAAACATATATGGCCCAAGGCCAAATCGCTCGATTTTTCCGCTGGTCCAGATGTTGGTCATTGCATCATCATCCTTTACGCATACCAGCTGATTTCGCGTTCCCCCGGCATCTTTGGGTTGAATGCAGTAGATGTATCCATTTAGGTAAAGCGGTGTTTGCTGTTCGGAGGCAATGCCCTCGCGTGGTTTGTACTTCTGCAAAATCTCAACATCAAAACCAGCTTTTGATGGTTTTAGCTGAAAAAGCATTCCGCCAGCCCCGTAACCAGCTGTAATGAATATCTTACCATCATTCAGAACTAGAGGCGATGGAACCATAACAGAGGGTGAAAACTCGGTGGTTTTCCAAAGAATTTCGCCAATATCATTGCCCTCGGCAGATACACCGCAAATGCCACCCAGAGCTGCATAAACGTACATTTTCTTGCCGTTGAACTCCATTGGCACTACCGAAGAATGCGACATTTTCCATCCATCGGGGTTTGGCGTTCGCCATACTACTTCGCCCGTTGCGCAGTTAACCCCAACAAGTAGTGAGGTTCCACCGGGGGCAAGTACAACAACATCATCAACAATAAATGGGCATTGACCTGTGTACCAAAGGGGTACTTCGGTTTCGAACTCCCTGGCCATATCGATGCTCCAGAGCAGATCGCCCGTATTTGGATCGGCGCACATAACGTGGCAACGTGGGCCAATGGTTACAATGTACTTGTCGTTTATTGCGGGAACGGTTCGCGACATACCGTGATTCCTTTTGATATGCACCCGGTACGACCGTCGCCAGAGCTCCTCTCCCGTTTCCAGCGAAAAGCATCGAAGGGCATCGGAACGCTCATCCTCAAAATAATCAATGATATAGACCTTGCCATTGTATATAACCGGAGCAGCGTGCCCCTCGCCCAACTCTACGCTCCACTGGATTCTGGGGCCTTCGTTCCCAAAACCATCAATCAATTTTGTATTTCCCTTGTAGATATTGTCAAAATCGGCACCCCTAAACTGCGTCCATTTACCCTTTAATGATGAAGAATGGCTTCCAAATTCTTCGAAAAACTCTCCAATAATTACCACCTCATTGGTATCGAGTCCACCAACAGGTCTATTGTCCAAACCCGGAACGCTCACTGCAAGGTGTTTAACTGGGTTGTACCAAAACCAGAATAGGAACGATGATACAGCAATAGCTGCAAGAGTAAAAGAAATAATTCTGTCTAGTCGCTTCATTTTAAATTATAAGCCATAATGGCATTTCCATGCCTAATATACAATACTCCTTGGTGTATAGCAGGTACTGACCAATGCGGTCCTCGCCCAAGGGGTACCTTAAAAGTACTTACCACATTAAAATCGGTAGGTGTGGGTTCAACCAAAGCAATATTTCCCGAGCGCTCCTCGTAGCAATATAGCATACCATCGGCCGAAATAATTGAACCCTTAGTAAACCAATCCTTCTCGTACATAGTTTCGCCAGTATCCCAGCTAATGCAAGCCCAATTTCCACGTGCATTGCTACTCCAATTTGATCCATAGAGATAACCATCAACCAGCACCACTCCACCGTGATGCACATCGAGAGTATGGTTAGTCCAGTCGAGGGTTAGATTTCTATAATCGTTGGATAGAGAGTACATTGCGCCAACGTGGTTATAACCACTGGTTATAAAGATTTTTCCATCGCTATATATTGGGGTGTTGGTATTGGTATATGGCGCACCAGGCCAAACCTCTATAGCCTGCTCATTCTGTAGGCTTGCATAGTTCGTATAGCTAAGAATTTCGCCATTTTTGGTATCAACAACCACTAGATAAGTTCCTGTAACAGTGATAATAAGTTGCTTTTCTTTCTCCTGCACCAGCAGTGGCGATGTGTAAGCGGCGGTATCCTTAAGGCTTTGGGTTTGCCATATTGTTCTACCAGTATTCCTGTCGAGGGCAACCAGTGTGGTTTTATCACCGCCCGGGGTAAAAATTACCTTATTATCAACTACTAATGGCGATTCGGAACATCCCCAGGTGCCAAAGCGCGCACCAAACTCCTTTTGGGTATCCACGCTCCATATCATATTGCCATTAGATGCATCGAGACATGCCACCACCCCCGAACCGCTAGTAGCATAAACCCTATTACCCACTACAGTTGGTGTGCTTCGGCTGTCGGAAAAGGAAACTGTCCAACTTTTACCAAAAGGGGTTTGCCACAATATATTGCCCTGTTTGTTAAGGGCAACCAGCACATCCATTGTGTCCACAATACCTGTTAGGAAAACTCCACCTTGGGTGACTGATGCCGAGGAATACCCCTGGGGCAACGACTCGTTCGACCATAATAGTTCTGGCCCATTCTTTTAAAAGTTCCTTATCGGGGTAAATGCCGCTGCGATCTGGCCCACGCCATTGAGCAATCTCTGGCGTAGCAGTGCACCCTGCCAGTAGGGCAAGAACAACTAGGATATAAAGTCTCTCTTTCATTAGTTTGGTGTTATGAATGAATATCTTAAGTTATTCCAACTAGGACTCAAGAATTTTCTAAATTTTTATTACTTAATCACTACTGTTCGACTAATTTCTTATTAAACATCTACAATGCCTATCAATTGTTGTGTCCCTACGGGACACTGAATCGTGGGGGATTCATTTTTTCTACCGATATTATGTGCCTATCGGCACAGTCCCGCTAGGGACTACACATCGGTAGAAAAAGTAATTATTGTTGTTATTATTGTCCCGTTAGGGACAAAATAATTTTTAGCCTAAAATTTTTATTTCTTAATATTAAACGCCCAAATTGATTCGCGATGCCTAACGTACAGAATACCATCCTTTATCACCGGGTGCGCCCAGTAAGGGCCACGTTTCGCGTCAATTTGAAATGTGCTTACAATCCTAAAATCTTCGGGAGTAGCCTCCACAAGGGCAATATTACCCGATTTCTCCTCGTAGCAGTAAAGCATCCCATCGGCTGAAATTATTGAACCCTTGTTTTCCCATTTCTTCTCGTACATGGCTTTGCCAGTTTCCCAATTGAGGCACACCCAATTACCCATTGAGTTTCTTATCCAGTTTGATCCGTAAATATAGTTGCCCACCTTTACGGCTCCGCCGTGGTGGACGTCCAGCACATCATCAACCCAAACCAAGGAAACGCTGGATGCATCATCGGACAGCTTTAGCATAACGCATTTATGGTCATAACCGCTAGTTACGTATATGTAGCCATCAGAAAAGAGAGGCGTATTAATATTATTGTTTCGGCCTGTTGCGTATGACCCAAATTCAAATGTCCAAATTATTTCGCCATCAGCAGGATTTACCCCAATTATGTAATTTTCAGTAACATTCACAATGGTTTTACGGCCTCCGTAGTCAACAAGCAATGGCGAGGTGTAGGATGGATTATCCTTTAAACTTTTGGATTTCCAAATGGTTTTACCAGTTAATTTATCTAGTGCAACCATAGTGGTTTCGTTGCCTCCGGGAGTAAAAAACACCTTACCATCAAAAACAATCAGCGACTCTGCAAGCCCCCAACGACCATAAGTGCCGCCATATTCTTCACTTATCTTTCGTTCCCAAACCAGATCGCCACTTACTGCTTTAAAGCAGGCCAAGTCGCCCTTTCCGCTGGATATGTATAAATAGTCGCCATCGATGGTTGGGGTAGCACGGCTATCGGGATACGATTGAGTCCACGCTCTTCCGAATGGCTTTTGCCAAATAATTTTACCCTTCATATCCATTGCAACTACAGCATCATTATCACCCTCTAATCCAGTGGTAAATATCATATTATGGGCTATTGCCACCGAAGAGTTTCCCACTGGAAGATTGCTTATTGACCATAAAAGAGGTGGACCATCCTTAGGCCATTCTTTTAGCAATCCTGTTTCACTATAAACACCCGTTCTGCCAATCCCTCTCCACTCCGATAATACTTGCGAAAATGATGTGCTCTGCAATAGCAACCAAACTGTAAGTAATAAAAATAGATTCTTCATAGCTCTCTTATTTAGGTGATTTAATTATTGGCAATTGAGTAAACCATAAGCGATGTTCCGCGCCTAACATATAGTTTCTTATTGTGAATAACCAAATGCGCCCAATGCTGATTGGAGCCCTTTTTCACTTTAAATGAGTTTACTTCTTCGAATCCATTGTCTGTTGGTTTAATTAGCACAACCTCACCATTATCGCCGTAACCGTATAGCATACCATCAGCCATAATGATGTTGCCGTTTCCGGCAATTTTGTTTGAGTAAAGTGTTTCACCCGTTTTCCAATCTACGCAGTGCCACGACCTTGAGTTATGTCCAGAACCATAGATTTTGCCATCGTATAAAACAAGGCCACCCATCTGATTGTCGATCTTCTTATTACGCCATACTTCAGATACGCTACTACCGTCCTGTGATAGTTTTAGCATCACAGCACCTTGTCCGTAGCCACTAAAGCACAATAGCTGCCCGTTTTGGTAAATTGGTGTATTGGGATGAACTGACCATCGGTTGGGATGAGGAAACGACCACAATAGTTTACCATCGGCGGGATCGAGAGCAATAATAGAATTTGCTGTATGCGTAACAAATATTTTTCGGTTGTTATGGGTTATCATTAGAGGTGAGCAGTAGGCACTCTCTTCGGATTTGGCAGGTGCTTTCCAAATTAGCTTTCCATTCTCGGGGTTTAAAGCCAAAACATTGGCAGTTTTTCCGCCTGGGGTACAGTACAGTATGTCGTTATCAATCAACAGATTTTCTGTAATACCCCACTTAATATTCACTCCATCGTAATCCTTTAAAAGTTCAATCGACCAAACAATTGAACCATTATTTGCATTTAAGCATACCAACTTGCCAAAGGCACTTAAGATGTATAATTTACCCTTGCAGTAAAGCGGGGTAGAGTGCAATCCGTTCCAATTTTCAGTCCACTCCTTTCCGTACTCCGTCTTCCATAAAAGATTTCCCGAATGATCCAAAGCGAAAACATATCCTTTATCCCCTGTCATTCCCGAAGTGAAAATTCTATCATCGGTTACAGTGGCCGAAGAGTGTCCATCACCAAGTTGATCGTAACTCCAAAGCATTTTGGGGCCATCAGCTGGCCATTGCTTGAGCAAACCAGATTCGAGGTAAACACCATCGCGCTGTGGTCCCCTCCACTGCACTAGATCTTGGGCGAAACTAGAAATCACAAGTAAACTGAGGGCTAGAAGAGAAAGGAAGGTTTTCATACATTAAACTTAAAAGGTTAGTAATCTAAAATTTACGACCACAATATATATCATTCTGATAAAAAAAAACTAACCTTTAAATTAAACATATGAGCACACACAATACCTACTCGATTTAGCACCTAGCATCTAATATATTAGCATCTAGTTTATATTTAGTATAAACTAGTTTACAGCGTAACGCGACATATCATAAAAATCATTGGGTAAATCGGGGTTAAGAATAATTTCATCGAATTCGGTTGTTAACATCCTAGTTCCATTTGAATACTCTTCAACCTCAAACGGAAACATAATGCCTTCAACGGAGCGATAATTGGAGAATAAAATTTCGAGGGTGACGGTTTGCTCCCCTCTGGGTCGAACCATCTTAGTTTTTGTAAGCAGATAGGTTTCTTTATCGATAAAAAACAATGTGGTAAAACCAGTTGCGCTTAGCAGCTCAATAACGAAATGATCCTTTTCGTCAACCGTCTCATCATCCATCAGCTTAGCTTTGTAGCCTTTAGCTTTCCAGTTGGCAAGCTGATCGTCGAAATCTGAATTGCTTGCGAGTGCCTCAAGAGCATCATCAGGAAAAGGCAATGGATTCACAACTCCTCGCCAAGGGGCAGTGTACCATCCCTTTTCTCCATCATAGGTGCGGTAAGCAGTTAAATCGCCCACATCAAACTTCATCATAAATTTGTTAGGGCGACTACGATAAAAGAAAGCAGGCATCACATCATTTCGTACCCTAATGCCCTCCATTTGGTAGCTCTGCACCTTGGCAAACTTTTCTTCACCTCTGGCTTTACAGTAGTTCCTAATTATCTTATCAACATCTTGTGCCATAGCAAAATAACCAACTGCAATAGCAAGAATTGTTAGTCCAAATTTTTTCATCCGTATAAAATCTAAAGGTTGTTTTTACTTGGTTGCTTATCGGTATGCATACGATTTGAATATGCTTACAACGATGGAACACCCAATTTTATTCAAACGTTTTTGTGTAAGCTACCTTACATGGGTGTTTCATATCAAACTATTTTGGGATTAATTACTTCTCTTCATTACTCGCCAATGAGGAATCCTTTCTCTTAATATCATAAGCCATCAGGGAGTTTCCCCTTCTGATATAAAAGATTCCCTTGTTTATTACAGGATGTGAGAAATGTGCTTTGGTGCCAAGCTTCAACTTAAATTCGCTTATCTTCTTAAATTTACCATTATCAACCCCGCAAAGCGATACCCGACCTCTTTCATTATATAGGTACAGCATATCGTCAGCAAATATTGTAATACCATTATCGAATTTTAATGAATCGGAGATTTCTCCGGTATTCGTATTAATAGAGTACCATATCCTTTTTCCATAGCTGGATGCATAAATATGATTATCAATTTTGATAAACCCACCAGTCATACCGTCGAACTTTTTATTCTTCCAGACTTCCTTAATTTGTGAGCCATCGGCTGATAGTTCCAGCTTCACCGCACCGTTACCATTACCAGCGACATAATAAAGGTATCCATCTTCGTAAAGAGGCGTATTAACGTGAACATCACCTTCACCCTCCTGCTGATGTGTCCATAACAATTCGCCGGAGTCAATGTCTATGGCCAGTAGGTGACTCATTGAGAATGTTATAAGAAGGGTACGCTTGGGTAGTTCCAAAACTAGCGGGGTACAAAAAGAGGGCATCTCGCCCTTGCCTGCACAAACCCACTCCACTTCACCTGTAAAGCGGTTTAGAGCCACAACATTCATCTCGGCTCCTCCTGGGGTACAGAAAACTTTATCGTCATAATTTACAATTGATTCGGCAAATCCAAAGCGGGTGTTCACGCCATTAAATTCCTTCATCATATCTCTGCTCCATTTCTGCTCACCGGTATTCGCATCGAAGCATGCAACTGCTCCCATTCCTGCCGATACATAAACTAAATCATCAACCACTGTAGGGGTTGAACGAGCGCCGGGGTACGAGGTAACCCACTCTTCACCAATAGGGTTTTTCCAAAGAATTGCACCCGAATGGTCTAATGCAAATAAGTAGGTAAGGGAATCAGTCTCACCATTTACGTATATTCTATTGCTTGTAATCACGGGAGAACCATAGCCATTGCCTAAACCTTTTGCTTCCCATAATAAGTCTGGCCCATCTGCTGGCCATTCTTGCAGCAGGTTGTTATCAGGGTATTTTCCAATTGCTTTAGGGCCACGAAACTGGTGAACCTCTTGTGCTCCTAAAAAGAGTGTAGTGAAAACCAGAATTGATGAGGATAAAAAAAAGCTCTTTACATTCATAGCATAATTGTTTTGATGTATTTTAATAAAGTCCTAATTGTTAATAATTCATAGTAAACTTCCAGTGCATATCAAAACATAAACCAAATATTTTAACCATTTGCTTATCAAATTATATCAACATTATGATCATAGAATTTTGATGTTTTTGTACAACTCCTTTTTGTTCGAAAATGAAGCAGAGCTGTTCGGTTTCGTTCACCTGAGCTGTGCATCGGTAAGTTTTTTAAATTATACTTATAATTGCACACAATCGCATATGATATAAAGAAAACGACTACATATAAACCTGAATATCTGGCACATATATTTATTCTATGGATTTTAAAGTAAAAATATTTGCATATTCAAATAATTCAACCTTGCTTTGCAAAATCAAAATAAGCCGAAAAATGATTCTATCTATTTATACAATGCATCATCATCATCATTCACTACACAGCGAATGGTGGTCCGCTATTGGTATAAGTTGATAGGTTAGAATAATACTATTAAATCCAAAGTCCGGGGAACTACCATTGAGGTAGTTCCCCGGACTTTTTTTGTTTAAACCTAATCCAACTAAAAAATGAGTAACGACAAATTAACACTAGCACTGCAAAAGAAAGGACGACTAAGCGACGGTTCCATTGAGCTGCTAAAGCTATGCGGCATAAAGGTGAGCAACGGAGGCAACCATTTAAAGGCTGTAGCCGAGGGGTTTCCGCTAGAAATACTGTTACTGCGCGACGACGATATTCCCCAGTACGTGGCCGATGGCGTGGCCGATATCGGGATTCTTGGAATGAACGAGGTGCTTGAGAAGAAAAAGGATGTTGAAGTTGTTCGCAACCTTGGATTTTCGAAATGTCGCCTATCGGTGGCCGTACCCAAAACGGTTGAGTACACCGGACGCAACTTTTTGCAGGGCAAGCGAATTGCCACATCGTACCCAGTAATTCTAGAAGATTTTTTGGCCGAGAATAATATCCAAGCCGAAATACACAGCATTAGCGGCTCGGTGGAGATTGCCCCTGGTATTGGACTTGCCGATGTAATTTTTGAGATTGTGAGCAGCGGGGGAACTCTACTTAGCAATGGGCTAAACGAGGTTGATATAATTATGCGCAGCGAGGCTGTGCTTATAGGCAACCCTAACCTCTCCGATGAAAAGAAAAACTTGCTTAGCAAGCTGCTGTTCCGCATTGAGGCAGTGCAAAAGGCCAAGCGCAACAAGTACATCCTGCTAAATGCACCCGAGAGTAAACTCGATGAAATTATCAACCTAATTCCGGGAATGAAGAGCCCAACCATTCTGCCGTTGGCCGAAAAAGGCTGGTGCTCATTACACTCGGTAATAAGCGAGGATGACTTTTGGGAAGTGATTGATAACCTTAAAGATGCCGGCGCCGAAGGGATACTGGTAGTGCCCATTGAGAAAATGGTGGTTTGAGTCGGTAACCGGTGACCGGTGATCAGTAATCGGTGATCGGTGATCGGTAATCCCTGCCTCCCTTAACGGCCCGCCTGACAAGGGTAGTCGGGCAGGCAGTCAGACAGGGGTAATCGGTAATCGGTTACAAGCAAACATTAAACCCTAAACTCTAAACTCTATACTTTAAATATTAAACTCTAAACATTAAACATAATTGAAATGGTGAACTTAGATTTCGACAAGCTAAACGGCCTAATACCTGCCGTGGTGCAGGATGCCGCAACCGACAAGGTGCTTATGGTTGGTTTTATGAACCGCGAAGCCCTTGAGAAAACCCGCCAAACGGGAATGGTAACATTCTACAGTCGCACCCGCCGCCAAATATGGACCAAGGGCGAAACTTCGCGCAACTACCTTAGGGTAAAAGATATTATTGCCGATTGCGATGGCGATACGCTGTTAGTAAAAGCCCTACCCGATGGCCCCGTGTGCCACACAGGCAATGACACCTGCTTTAACGAGGTTAACCAGCAAAACCTAAGCTTTTTGAATACCCTTGAGGGAATAATTGAATCGCGTAAAAACCAGCTACCCAACGAGAGCTACACCGCAAAGCTGCTAAATGCAGGCGTAAAACGTATTGCCAAAAAGGTTGGCGAGGAGGCTGTTGAACTGGTTCTGGAGGCCGAAAATCCCGATGACAACAGGTTTTTAAGCGAGGCAGCCGACCTACTATATCACCTACAGGTATTGCTAGCGGCTCGCAACCTAAGCCTAACCGATGTGTCGAGCACGCTAAAAGTACGCCACACATCCAAAGCAAATGCTGATGAGCAGGAGGAAGCGTTTAAGCGAGGTGAGAAGCAGTGGGGGAAATAGGAAGAGTATGAAAAGAATTAAAACACAGACCTGCCCGCTGGCAGGCGGGGGCACTTAGGTACAGAGTATGCATTCGCTTAACTATCAGTATTTCTGTGCGTTAACATTTATATTTGATTAATATAAAATTCCTCTCTGTGCCTCTGCATCTCTGTGTTTAATAAATCTCAAAATCAATGAAATCACTAAAATATCCTACTAAATCACAAATAGCCGAAGGGCTAAAACGACCCCTGCAGGATGATCCTGAAACAAAGCAGCGGGTTAGCCAAATTATTGCCGAGGTTAGGCAAAATGGCGATGCTGCGCTTATTCGGCTTAACAGGGAGATTGATAAATACAACAGCCAGCTGCTTGAGATATCAAAATTAAAGTTAGAGCAGGCAAAAAATGCTGTATCGCAAGATATTGTCACCTCAATAACCCAAGCCATTGCCAATATTGACAAATTTCACGCTGCGCAAAAGCCACAAGATGTTAGCATTTGCACAATGCCTGGCATATGCTGCGAGTTGCAATACAAGCCGCTTGAGCGCGTGGGACTATACATCCCCGGTGGAACAGCACCGCTACTAAGCACTGTACTTATGCTTGCCGTTCCGGCAAAAGTTGCTGGGTGCAAAGAGCTGGTAATATGCACTCCACCAAACCCAACGCCCGAGTTGCTTTACTCCCTTAGCCTTTTCAACGCGCGGGTTTTTACCGTGGGCGGGGCGCAGGCCGTTGCCGCTATGGCTTTTGGCACAGCAAGCATTCCTAAGGTTGATAAAATTTTTGGGCCGGGTAACCGATTCGTTACCGAGGCAAAGGTGCAGGTTAGCGCTATGGGTATACCCATTGATATGCCCGCCGGCCCATCGGAGGTGCTTATTATAGCCGATCAAACTGCAAACCCTGCCTTTGTTGCAGTCGATTTGCTGTCGCAAGCCGAGCACGGAACCGATAGTCAGGTTGTGCTAATAGCCACAAACGAAAGCATTTTAGATGCTTGCTTAAAGGCGGTTAATGAGCAAGTTGTAACTCTTCCCCGAAGGGGTATTGCGCTGCAATGCCTTGAGAATAGTACCGCAATTCTTGTTGATAATTTGGATGAAGCCATAGCCATAAGCAATGAGTACGCGCCTGAGCACCTTATTCTTGCCGTTGATAAGCCAAATGAACTTGCAGAGAATGTGGAAAATGCAGGCTCGGTTTTTCTTGGGCATTTCACGCCCGAGTCGGTAGGTGATTATACCAGCGGAACCAACCACACGCTCCCCACATCGGGCTTTGCCCGAAACTGGAGCGGGGTGAATTTGCTTAGCTTTTTGAAAACCATAACCTTTCAACAGCTTACCAGCGAAGGGCTATCATCAATTGCAAAGGCAACCACATCGCTAGCCAGAGCCGAGGGGCTTGAGGCGCACGCACGGGCGGTTGAGAAGAGAGCAGTTGTCGGTAGTCGGTAATCGGAAATCAATCAACCAACCTAAACATTGTGAACTTTAAACCTTAAACCTCATAGACGCTGACAGATGCTTCACACGCTGTCAGGTCATCCAATCAACCAACCAATCAATCAAAATGATAACAAACTTATTAAGAGATAATATTCGCAATCTTAAACCGTACTCATCGGCTAGAGACGAATTTGAGGGCAACGCATCTGTTTGGCTCGATGCCAACGAGTGCCCAGCTGCCCTACCCAACTTGCCCGAGGGCATAAATCGCTACCCCGCATCGCAGCTTCAGGGTTTAAAAGATGAGATAGCCAAGGTAAAAGGGGTTAAGCTATCGCAAGTGTTTATTGGCAATGGCAGCGACGAAGCCGTAGATTTGCTAATGCGATGTTTTTGCCAACCAGCAACGGACAAAATACTGGTTTTCCCACCAACCTACGGAATGTATGGCGTTTGTGCAGCGGTTAATGATGTTTCGGTAATCGAATCGATTCTCGATAACGACTTCAATATCAACATAAAAGATTTTGAGGAAAATAATATGCAAAGGCCTAAGCTAACGTTTATCTGCAATCCGAATAACCCAACAGCAAACATGCAGAATGCTGAAACAGTAAGGCAAATTATTGAGAAATCGACAGGCATTGTTGTGGTTGATGAGGCATATATCGATTTTTGCCCCGATAAGTCAATTATAAGTTGGATTAACAAGTACCCAAATTTGGTTGTACTTCAAACACTTTCTAAGGCCTGGGGACTTGCTGCTGCACGGGTTGGACTGGCCTTTGCATCGCCCCAAATTATTAGCGTGATGAATAGGGTGAAGTTCCCCTACAACGTGGGCAAACCATCCATCGACATTGCCTTAAAAGCCTTACAACAAGACGATGAAATGATTAGGCGGACAAAGGAACTTATTGATAATAAGAATAGGCTTGCCAGCGAGCTAAAAAGCTTGCAAATGGTACAAAAGGTTTACCCATCGGATGCTAACTTTTTACTTGTAAAGTTCGATAATGCAAGGCAAGCATACAGTAAGCTAGCTAGCAATGGCATTGTGGTGCGCGACAGAAGTACACAGCCCGGATGCGAAGGATGCTTACGGATTACGGTTGGAACGAGGGAGGAAGTGGAAACACTTTTGAATTGCTTAAAGGATTTGAACGCTGATGACGCTGATTTTACAGATAACCGCGGATAAAAATTAATTGAAAATCTGGGTTGATGAATATCGAATGTCGAATATCGAAGTTAAGAAAAGCTACATATCGGCGCAATCACCAACTATCAATTAAAAAGACTCTGTACCCCTGTATCTCTGTGTTATTAAAAACAAAACAATATGACTAAACTATTAATCATCGATCGCGATGGAACGCTGATAAAAGAGCCGGCCGACTACCAAATTGACTCGTTTGAGAAGTTGGAGTTTATGCCCGGAGCTATTAGCTGGCTAGGAAAAATTGCTCGCGAAACCGACTACCAGCTGGTTTTGGCCTCCAATCAGGATGGACTTGGAACCAAATCGTTTCCGGAGGAAACTTTCTGGGGGCCACACAACCTCATGCTTCAAACCCTTAAGGGCGAAGGAATTGTTTTTTACGATATCCTTATAGACCGGTCGTTTGAGGAGGAGAACTCGCCCAACCGCAAACCCCGAACGGGAATGTTTAGCAAGTATCTAAATGGCGACTACAACTTAGCCGATTCGTTTGTAATTGGCGATAGGCTTACCGATGTGCAGCTGGCTAAAAATCTTGGTACAAAATCAATATTAATAGCCAGTGAACCAAACCCCGAGGCCGGTTTTACCACCACAAGCTGGGAAAATATCTACAAAATAGTTAAACCACAGCGGGTTGCCACCGTAAACCGTAAAACCAACGAAACGGATATAACCATTACTGTTGATTTAGATGGGAAGCTAGACGGTAAACTTGATACCGGGGTGGGCTTTCTGGATCATATGCTAGAGCAAATTGACCGCCACGCGGGCATAGGCATTTCGGCAAAATGCATTGGCGACCTTCACGTTGACGAGCACCACACGGTTGAGGATATTGCCCTTGCCCTTGGCGAGGCCATTAAGCAGGCGCTTGGCAGCAAAGCGGGCATTGGGCGCTATGGCTTTGCCCTACCAATGGATGATTGCCAAGCAAAGGTACTACTCGATTTAGGTGGCAGGCCATTCTTTAAATGGAAAGCAAAATTTAGGCGCGAAAAAATTGGCGATATGGCCACGGAGCTGCTGTCGCACTTTTTCCAATCGCTTTCGTACGGGCTTGCAGCTAATTTTCACGTTAAGGCCAAAGGCCTAAACGAGCACCACAAGGCCGAAGCAATATTTAAGGCATTTGCAAGGGCGTTGAGGCAAGCAGTACGCATTGAGGGGAGTGAGTTGCCAAGTACTAAGGGGGTTATTTGAATAGAACGCTGATGACGCTGATTCAACAGATGAACGCGGATAGAGGGTATTACTAAAACCTGCAAAAATCAGCAAGATATTCGTGCTCAGCGTTCTTATAATCAATTAAATAATGTATGTCGAATGATTAATAATAAAGTGGAAAAAATCTGCGAGAATCAGCTAAATCAGCGTCATCTGCGTTCCAAAACAAAGATAGCTATTCTATCATACGGAGCAGGGAATGTGGCCTCTGTGCAGAATGCACTGGAGCGGTTAGGCGTAAACGCCTTTATTTCTGATAATCCGGCAGAACTAATGCAAGCCCACAGGCTAATTTTTCCGGGAGTTGGGCACGCAACCCACGCCATGCAGCAAATTGAGCAAAGGGGACTAAGCGAGGTATTAAAATCATTTAAACGCCCGCTATTGGGAATCTGTTTGGGGATGCAGCTCATGGGTAGCCAGTCGGAAGAGGGTGCTACCCAAGGGCTTGGACTAATTGATTTTGATGTGAAACAGTTCAACATATCGGCAAAAGTACCACATATGGGCTGGAACAGCATTGATATTATTGAAAACCCATTGTTTAAAGATATTCCCAATGGCACGTACTTTTACTTTGTGCACAGCTACTACGCCCAGGTATGCAACCATACCATTGCTACCTGCCAGTACGAAATACCTTTCACTGCAGCAGTTAGCAAAGGCAACTATTTTGGCGTACAGTTTCACCCCGAGAAAAGCGGGGAAGCGGGAATGGAAATACTTAAAAACTTCATTGACTTGTAAGAAAAATACCGAACAAGGATTGAAGATTGTTGATTTAAGATACGCTCGACAATACAGCGTTTTATTCAAAAATCATAATTCGTTAATCGATGTTCATAAATCATAACACTATGAAACTTATCCCAGCAATAGACCTAATAGATGGAAAATGCGTGCGCCTTTTCAAGGGCGATTATAGCACGTCGAAAATTTACAACAAAAATCCTGTTGATCAGGCAAAGGCCTTTGAGAATAAAGGGATTGAAAACTTACACCTAGTAGATTTATCGGGTGCGAAGGCAGGACATCCAATGCATTTAAAGGTACTTGAGCAAATTACTAACAGCACTAACCTAAAGGTTGACTTTGGCGGAGGAATACGCAACCAACGAAGCCTCGAAGATTGCCTAAGCGCAGGTGCAGCTCAGGTAAATTTGGGTACAGTTTTAATACATCAACCCCAGCTTGC